>Ga0102851_10000013_pt1 | contig 56216 bp, 42 predicted proteins | sample Mud3Dept3metaG_FD_79558 | JGI IMG/M metagenome (GOLD analysis project Ga0102851, IMG submission 79558) | Freshwater wetland microbial communities from Ohio, USA, analyzing the effect of biotic and abiotic controls - Mud 3 Core 4 Depth 3... | ecosystem: Environmental > Aquatic > Freshwater >... | reverse complement strand
GCAGGAGAGCGAAGAGCGCTTTCGCGCCGCCTTCGAGCAGGCGGGGGTGGGCATGGGGCTGCGCGCCCTCGATCTCGATCTGAGCAATCCACCCTGGCTGCGCGTGAACCAGAAGTTATGCGACATCCTCGGCTACACGCGCGAGGAGCTGTTGCAGCTTGCTTCCGTCGACATAACCCCGCCTGAAGACCGGCAAGTCTCGATCGACAACTTAGAGCGGCTCCGGCGCGGCGAGATCTCGAGCTTCGCGCGCGAGAAGCGTTACGTACGCAAGGACGGACGGATCATCTGGACGAATATTTCCGTGTCCACTGTGAGCGGCCCGGACGGCCGCCCGCGCCACATTATCTCCGTAATCCAGGACATCACCGAGAGCAGACGCGCCGAGGAAACCCGCGCCCGGCTCGCTGCGATCGTAGAGAGTTCGAACGACGCCATCATCAGCCGCAGCCTCGACCGCGCGATAGTGTCATGGAATTCCGCGGCCGAGCGCCTCTTCGGCTATACCGCGGCCGAGGCCATCGGCCAGAGCGCCTCGATAATTATTCCGCCCGACCGCGAGCATGAGGCAGCCCGCAACCGCGCGTTGCTCGGGCAGGGCCATGCCGTGGTCATTCGCGAAACAGTACGGCTCGCCAAGGGCGGGCGGCGCATCGACGTGTCGCTGAGCCAGTCTCCGATCAGGGACGCAAGCGGCGCGCCGGCGGGCGCCTCGCTCATCTTCAGCGACATCAGCGAGCGCAAGCGGGCCGAAGCACAGATCCTCAAGCTCAACGCCGAGCTGGAGCAGCGCGTAGCGGAGCGCACGCGGCAACTGGAAGCCACCAACAAGGAACTGGAGGCTTTCAGTTATTCAGTATCCCATGATTTGCGGGCGCCGCTGCGGGGAATCGACGGGTTCAGCCAAATCCTGCTGGAGAAACATGCCGGCCAGCTGGATGAAACCGGCAGCAACTACCTGCAGCGCATTCGCAATGCCGGCAAGCGCATGGGGGAGCTGATCGACGACCTGCTGCAATTGTCGAAGGTGAGCCGCGCCAAAGTCACGATCGAAGCGGTGGACTTGAGCCAGCTCGCGCGCTTGATATTGAGGGAACTCGGGGACCGGGCGCCCCAGCGCAGGGTGGCTACCGACGTGCAGGACGGGGTCAGGATCAGCGGGGACCCGCGCCTGCTCAGGATCGCGCTCGAGAACCTGCTAGGAAACGCCTGGAAGTTTACGGGAAAGCGCGAGGAAGCAAGAATCCGGTTCGGAGCCAGGAAGCACGACGGCGAGCAAGCGGTATTCGTCGAGGACAACGGCGCCGGGTTCGATATAAAATACGGCCACAAGCTGTTCGGGGCCTTCCAGCGGCTGCATGGCGAGACCGAATTCGAAGGCACCGGCATCGGTCTTGCCACGGTGCAGCGTGTCATCAATCTCCACGGCGGACGCATCTGGGCGGATTCAACCCTCGGCAAGGGCGCAACTTTTTATTTCACCCTCCCACATTGCGTCCCGGACGCAATCACAATCCCGCAAAAAGGACAGGCCGCTTGAGCCGCGAAAACACAAACAAAATGATGCTGCTGGTGTTGAACGAGGCCCCGCCCTCCCCTGCCTGACCCGATGAAACAGAAGAGGCTGCGGGTACTGATGGTTGAGGATTCGGCGGACGACGCCGAACTGATTCTGGACATCCTCCGGGAGGATGGCTTTGACGTGGACAGCCTGCGGATCGAAACCGCAGCGGCGATGGAAGACGCCCTTGACGGCGGAAACTGGGACGTGATTCTGTCCGATTACAACCTGCCCAACTTCAGCGCCGCCGAGGCGTTAGCGGTGTCGAAAAACCGCAAGCTGGACCTGCCTTTCATCATCGTTTCCGGCTGCATCGGTGAAGAAGCGGCGGTGGCCCTGATGAGGGCGGGGGCCCATGATTTCGTGATGAAGGAAAGCGCAGCCCGGCTGGTTCCGGCGGTGCATCGCGGCTTGCTGGAAACGGAAACCCGCAGGCAATTCAACCTGGCGCAAATCGCGTTGCGGCGAAGCGAGGCGCGCTTGCGCGCGATCGCCTCCAATCTCCCGAGCGTGGTGTACCAGTTTCTGAAGCGGGTGGACGGCGCGTCCCTGTTCACCTACGTGAGCGATGGCTCGCTGGAACTGTTCGCATTGAGCCCGGGCGCGATCCAGGACGATGCCGGGTTGTTGCTGAATCTTATTTTGGCCGGGGACAGGGCATCCTACCACCAGTCAATGACGGCCTCGGCCAGCAAACTGAGCACCTGGACCTGGGAAGGCCGCATCCGAAACGGCAGTGAGAACGGGATCAAATGGATCAGCCTGCGGGCGAGCCCGCGGAAGACTTCCCAGGGTGCGGTCCTGTGGGACGGCATCATGACCGACATCACCCAGAACAAACTTGCGGAAATCGAGGTGAAGCACTCGCACGAACAGCTGGCCGAGCTTTCTTCCTATTTGCAGAATGTAAAGGAGCGCGAACGGGCCAGAATTTCCCGGGAAATCCACGATGATCTGGGGGGCACCCTCACCGCCATAAAAATCGATCTGCTGTGGCTGCACAACCGGCTACTCGAGGAGCGGCAGGACCTGCAAGAGAAAGTGGACTCCATGGACCTCCTGGTGGACCGGGCCATCGAGGTTACCAGACGAATCGCCAGCGACCTGCGACCGGGCATCCTGGATTTCGGAATCGTCGCGGCCATCGAATGGCAGGCGCGGGAATTCCAGAGCCGTACTGGAATCCGCTGCGAAGCCGCATCCGCCAGCGAAGAGATTTCCCTGGATCCCGACCTGTCGGTGAACGTGTTCCGTATTTTCCAGGAGACGCTGACCAACGTCACGAAGCACGCCAACGCCTCCATGGTGCACGTCACCATTGAAGCCAGCGACGGCTGGCTGGACCTGGAAGTGCACGACAACGGCCGCGGCATAACCCGGGACGACATGTCGAAGCCGAAATCCTTCGGCATACGCGGGATGCTGGAACGCGCCCGCAATCTGGGGGGAAACATCGAAATCAGCGGCGCGCCGGGGCAGGGAACCACGCTCAGCGTCCGCTTACCGACTACGGAAGTCTCCGAGCAGCCCGCGGAGCAACAGTATTCGTTGTTTCCATCCACGGAATGCAGTCCGGAGAAACATTCATGATTCGCGTATTGATTGTCGATGACCATGCCATTGTCCGGCGCGGACTGAGGCAGATTCTCGCCGAGACCAGCGACATCGCGGTCACGGGCGAAGCGGAAACCGGATTCCAGGCGATCAAAATCGCGAGACAGGATACCTTTGACGTGGTGCTGCTCGACATCTCGCTGCCGGACAAGAATGGCATCGAGGTCCTCAAGCAGATCAAGAAGGAGCGGCCCAAGCAGGTGGTGATGATGTTGAGCATGCAAACCGAACACGAATTCGCGGTGCGCGCGTTGAAGGCCGGCGCTGCCGGCTATCTGACCAAGCAAAGCGCCCCGGCGCTGCTCGTAACCGCGATACGCCACGTGGCCGCCGGCAAAAAATACGTCAGCCCCGCTCTTGCCGAGGAACTCGCCAGTTCCCTGGGCGCGGATACTGAACAGCCGCCGCACGAAACCCTGTCGGACCGTGAATTTCAGACCCTGCGCCTGATCGCATCGGGTAAAACCCTGTCCGGCATCTCCGCCGAGTTGCATCTGAGTCCCAAGACCATCAGTGTCTACCGCGCGCGCCTGCTGGAAAAACTCAAACTCTCGAGCAATTCCGCGTTGACCCGCTACGCCATCAAGAACCAATTGGTGGATTGAAAACCATATGCCCCCCATCAAGGGGAAAGGAGTTCCTTCGGAATTCTGCGACACCCAGTAAGACTATTTGGTTTTAGGCGCCGGAGCCTGGTCGTCCAGCACCCAAATTTCGGTGACTCTTTCGCGGGTCGTGTTGCTTTCCCACCTGACCGCAAAGCCGATGCGGTCGCCCCGGCACGTTGATGGTTCCGGAGCCAATGATGTCGGAAAGGTAACCCCACGCGCGAAGCACGTACAGCTGGCGCGTAATCGACAGTGCCTGGGGGGGGCTGAGCGATGCAACACAGTTACGTATAGCTCGATAATCAGCACGTCGCCGCTGCGATGATGGCCGTACCGTCAGGCCGCTCAGAAAAGGAATTGTTCGAGGTCAAACGGCAGGCTATCCCGGGGAAGGGTACGCACGATCCGGTACAGCTCGTCCGGCGTTGCCCTGGGTTCCTTGACGAGGTCAAGAATCACCTGCGGGTGGATCGGCTTCAGACCTGCATCGAGGATCACCATCACCCGCGGCTGCAGGCGGCGCTCCAGGTTTTGCGCGATCACGATCCCGATTTCCCCGGTGTTGAGTTCAACCGTACTTCCCACGGGATATACCCCTATGCACTGGATGAATTTCTCAACCAGCATTTCGTTGAAGAGCGTGCCGCGCAGCTTGTAGAGCATGCTCAGTGCGGCGGACGGGGACACTTGTTCGGCGTAGGGCCGCAGCGACGTAATGGCGGAGTAACTGTCCACCAGACCGGCAATCGCGCCGTCGACCGAGATTTGTCTGCCGCGCAACCCCTGCGGATAGCCGCTGCCATCCAGTCGCTCGTGGTTCTGTATCACGATGTCCTCCAGGCCTTTCGGCAGCCCCGGCGCCGCACGGATCAGCTCGACCGAGTACATGACATGCGCTTTCGCAAGCGCATATTCCTCAGCGGTCAGCGGCCCTCTTTTCTGCAGGATCGTGTCTGGAAGATTGACTTTGCCGACACCGAGGAGCAGTCCGGCAAGCCCCAGGAGCAGCAGCCGCTCGTCTGGAAACTGCAGAAACCGCCCGAACGCGACTATGTGTATCGATGTGTCTACCGCGCGGCTGAACTCATTGGTGCTTTTCTGCTTGATTCTGAACAGCAGCATCATGGCGTCGGGGTTGCGCTCGATGCTGCGGATCATGCTGCGCACCGGACCCTTCAGCTGCTCGAGATCCAGCTCTCCTTCCAGGCGCAGCTTGTCGAAAGCCGTTTGGATGCTTTTCTCGAGAGCGGAATAGACCTCGCGTGCCTCGGCCAGCTCTTTCTCGACCGGCACCACCTCTGCATACACCACCGGTCCAAGTAACGACTCGTACCTGTCATGCTGATCGTCCGACGTATCCCTCTCCAGATCGATAAAGACAGTTTTGCAGTGCTGTTTCAACGCATCGACTTGGTGCGCGGACGTGATGGGGAAACCCTGAAACACGAACGGCGTGCCGAGCCAGGGGCGATCGAGTTCGGCCACGTACATGCCAAGCTTGAGTTCCTCAACCGCAATCTGTTTCTTTTTCATAGCCCGAAATATAATCCGCAGACAATCCGCATTGCGGTGTTAGTATAGACTGGCTGTTGGGGGTGTCGCAAACAACAACCATCGCCCGGCCGCCTTTTTTTAACGCACGGTTACGTGCATGCTTCCGCCTTCCGCAAAGTTTCCTGCCGGATTTGATTCAGCGCAAGATACGGTGAGGCGGTCGTCGGACTGGCGCGTCCGGCAACCATACCTGAACCTGCCGCCGCCGGCTGCAAGGGCGGGCCGCAGCAGCATCGAGGACACGGCGCCGGGCAGGTCAATCCGCAGGCGCTGCGCAATTTGGTGGAGGATGCGCTCAAGTTTACGCATAATGACCCGCAAGCAATGAGCGGGACCAGTGGTTGCGATACCGGCACAACGTGCATTCTGTCGGCGCGCAGATCGAGACGTATTGGGCGATAATGAATCAGCCGCCGGAGTCAAAAGCTTTCCATGCATGTCATCTATATCGAAGCTGACGCTCGCGATGCCGATCTGACGCGCCGCGAACTGGCCCGCCAGGCCCCGGACATCAGTCTTGATGTGGTGGCCACGCTCAGCGAAGCCCGTGCCCGCCTTGCTGCAGACGCCGGCTACGATCTTGTCCTCGCCGGCGTCAATCTGGCCGACGGCAGCGGGCTTGAACTGGTCGCGGAAATCCGCGAACGGACGCTGCCGCTGGCGGTGGTGGTCCTGACTGGTTCTGATGCCGGGGAGATCGCGGTCGCCGCCCTCAAGGCCGGTGCGGATGACTTCCTGCTGAAACGGCAAGACTATCTGGCCCACCTGCCGCGAGTGCTCCAATCCGCCCTGGCGCGATTTCGTTCTGAAACTGTGCGCCGCACGCGCCCGCTGAGGGTGCTGTACGCCGAGGACAGGGCCGCCGACATCGACTTCACCTGCCGGCACCTTGCTCGTTACGCACCACACATCCGGCTGGACGTGGTTCACGGCGCATCCGAGGTCCTGCGGCATCTCCCGCGCACCGCGGCAGAACCCTGTCCCTGCGACGTGCTGGTGGTGGGCTACCACCTGTCCGAGATCGATGCCCTCGAGGTGCTCAAGACCGTGCGCGACGAGCGCCATCTCGACCTCCCGTTGGTGCTGGTTGCCGGCCGGGGCGACGGTGAAGTCGCGGCGCAGGCGTCCCGTTTCGGCGCGGCGGGTTACGTGGTCAGGCATTCCGGCTATCTGTTCGAACTGACGTCCGTGGTGGAGGCTGCGCATGACCGCGCACAGTCGGCGCGCGAACAGGCCGCACTGCGCGAGCGCGAGGATCGTTACCGCGATCTGGTCGAGAGCAGCCAGGATCTGATCTGCACTCACGACCTGGACGGCCGGCTGCTTTCCGTCAACCCGACGGTATCCAGGGTGTTGGGATACTCGCGCGAGGCGCTGCTGGAAATGAATCTCGGCGATCTGCTCACGCCCAAGTCGCGCGAAAGTTTCCCCGCGTACCTCGCTGAGATACGGGACTGGGGCAGCGCCCAAGGGGTCATGGCGCTGCAAACCTCCCGCGGCGAAGTCCGCTACTGGGAATTCCGTAACACCTTGCGCGACGCGGATGTGGCAACGCCCATCGTGCGCGGCATGGCGCAAGACATTACGGAGCGCAAGCTCGCCGAACGCGCGATGGACGAGAGCGAGGAGCGCTTCCGGATACTGTTCGAGCAGGCAGCGGTGGGTGTGGCGGAGGTGGACACTGCAACCGGTCAATACCTCCGTGTCAATCAGAAGTTCGCGGATATCGCGGGCTACACCATCGCGGAGATGCTGCGGCAGAAAGTGGATATCCTCACCCACCGCGATGATTTGCAGGAATATCTGGCTAACGTGGAACGCCTTGGGACCGGCGAGCTGGCTGCATTCAGCATGGACAAGCGCTACCTGCGCAAGGACGGCTCCATCGTGTGGGTGAATATCACGGTCTCGCCCATGCGCAAAGCGGATGGCACGTTCGATTATCACAGTACCGTCGTGCAAGACATTACGGAGCGCAGACAGATCGAAGAGGCGCTGCGGCTGCTGTCAACTGACGTGGTGCATTTATCCGGCGCGGCGTTCTTCGACGAAGTTGCCAGAAAGGCGGCTGAGTTGCTGGACGTGGAGATCGGTTTTGTGGGCAGGCTCCGGACGCCGCGCAATCCGCGTATCCGTACACTCGGGCTTTGCGTCGACGGGGATACGATGCCGGCGGTGGAGTATGACCTCGCCGGGACGCCTTGCGAGGCCGTGATCGGCAGGCAGACGGCGATTTTCCCCGACAATGTGCGGCAACTGTTCCCCGTGGACCCGATGCTGGCGGACCTCGGCGTAGCGGGTTACGCGGCGGTCCCGCTGTCCGACATGAAAGGCCATCCGCTCGGCCACATCGGCGTGATGAACCGCGCGCCGCTGCGCCATCCGCAGCGCGTGGAAGCGCTGCTGCGGCTGTTCGCCGTACGCGTCGCCGCCGAAATCGAGCGCCAGGAGACGGAAACGAAGTTTCACGACCTGTTTGATTTTTCGCCGGAAGCTATTCTGATGGTGAACGAGGAAGGCCGCATCGTTCTCGTGAACCGCAAGGCCGAATTCCTGTTCGGCTACGGGCCAGGGGAACTCCACAATCTGCCGGTGGAGAAACTGGTGCCCGAAGCCGCGCGGCAAAATCATGCGGCAATGCGCGAGTGCTTTTTGGCGGACGCCATTCCGCGGTCAATGGGTTCGGAATCTACCAACCTGCTTGCACAAAAAAGGGACGGCACCACGTTCCCGGTGGAGATCAGTCTCAATCCCCTGCAGACAGGCGATGGCATTCTGGTGGCGACCACGGTGCACGACATCAGCGCGCGCGTCAACGCCGAGGCAGAACGCCAAGTTCTCGAAATGCAGTTGCGCCAGTCGCAGAAGATGGAAGCCATCGGGACGCTTGCGGGCGGAGTTGCCCACGACTTCAACAACATTCTCGCCGCGATCAGCGGCAACGCCGAACTGGCGCGCCAGGATGTCGATGCTCAGCACCCGGCGCTGGCAAGTCTGGATGAGATCCGCAAGGCCAGCCGCCGCGCCAAGAAACTGGTCGACCAGATACTCACGTTCAGCCGGCGGAAGCCGCCGTCGCGTCAGCCTCTTATGCTGGCCCCAGTGGTGAAGGAAGCGTTCAAGCTGCTGCGCGCCACGCTGCCCGCCGGGGTGGGAATCGCCCTGACCTCAGCCGAGGATACGCCCAGCGTGCTGGCCGACCCGACGCAGATCCATCAAGTGGTGCTGAATCTGGGCACCAACGCCTGGCATGCGCTGGAGGGCCATCCGGGCCGCATCGACATTCGCCTTGAGGCAATGACACTGGATGCCGGGACGGCTCTCCCCGGCTTGCAGCCCGGCCGTTATGCGCACCTGTCGATGCGCGACACCGGCTGCGGCATGGACGCCGCTACACTCGAGCGCATCTACGAACCGTTTTTCACCACCAAGGGGATCGGGTTCGGGACCGGCCTCGGTTTGTCCGTCGTCCATGGCATCATGCAAGCGCATCAGGGCGTCATCAGCATCGAAAGCGCGCCCCGCCGCGGCACCACCGTTCATCTCTATTTTCCAGCGGTCGAGGCCGCTGCAAGCAACGCCGAACCCGAGCCGGTAAGCGTGGCTTCGCTGCGCGGCCGCGGCCAGCACGTGCTCTATCTCGACGATGAGGACGCGCTGGTGCTGCTGGTGACCCGCATGCTGGAGCGGCAAGACTACCAGGTCAGCGGCTACACGGAAGCCGAGGCAGCGCTCGCGGCGGTACGCGCCGATCCGGGCCGGTTCGACCTGGTGGTCACGGACTACAACATGCCCGGCATGTCGGGCGTGGACGTGGCGGAAGAACTGGCGCGCATCCGTCCCGGTCTGCCGGTGGCCATTACCTCGGGCTACCTATCCGACGAACTGCGGCAACAAGCCGAGCGAGTAGGCGTTCGGCATTTGATCTACAAGCCCAATACGGTGGAGGAATTGTGCGAGATGGTGCGGAAACTGACGGACGCGAAAGCGGCTGACTCCGACCTTCCGCCCTCACGCCCACTCGTTTAGCTGCCGTCGAGATACTTGATCGCTTGCGGCGCGAGCATCACGCGTACGCCGGCTTGCGCCGCGTCGATCATCAGGCTGAGGTAGGTTTCGGTGGCGCCGCTCACCTGCCGCACGATGCGGCGGGCGCGCACCGGCAGGTTGCGGATGCGCGTTCACAGTATGTCAGCCGGAGCGCAATACTTGCGCCCCCCACCTTATTCCTCCCCCGCAAGGGGGAAAAAATCTGAGCTTCTGGTAGATTAATGTCTAGATGCCCATTCCTGCGAATTGCGGGCAATTTCCGCGCATATTCAACGTATCGCCGGGCCGCGGGTCTGCTAATTTAGTCCCCATGGCAGGCTGCTCCGCGACGGGTTCTCCTTCGCAATCCAACGAATTTTTGCCTTCCCAGGGCAGCCCGCCTGACTTTTTGCGCCTTTTGGGAGAAAACAGGATGCAAATCATCAAGGCAAGGAGATCATTGCGACTGGTCAAACCGGCGGTTTCCGCACCGAAGGACAGCGCGGCCGCAGGCCACGACAGGTTCGCGGCGAGGAATGGCGGTTACTACGAACGGATCGAACGCTACGCGCAGCGAATCCGGCAGACCAACAACGTCACCGAGATCATCAACATTCTCGATGCGGCGCTGCTGGAAACACGGGCGCTGCATTCCCGCGACGAAGAGTTGGCGGCGCGGGAGCAGGTGCAACGGGCGGAGCAGAAAATCGAGTCGCTGAAAAACGAACTCGAGCAGCTCAAGGAACTGGTGCACGCTGACCCCCTCACCGGTGCACTCAACCGCAGGGGCCTCGATGAAGCTTTCGCGCGCGAGGCGGCGCGCGCCGACCGGCGCGACATCCCGCTGTGCGTAGCCCTGCTCGACCTGGACGATTTCAAGCGCTTTAACGATACCAGCGGTCACGTGGCGGGCGACAGCGCCCTGCGGCACCTGGTCAACGTGGCCAAGGAAACCCTGCGCCCCAGCGACATCATCGCCCGCTTTGGTGGCGAGGAATTTGTGATCCTGATGCCTGACACCGGGATGGACTCGGCAATGTTGGTGATTGACCGGCTGCAACGCGGCCTGGCGGCGAACTGCTTGCTGCACGCCGGCCAGCCGCTGCCGATCACTTTCAGCGCCGGCGTGACCCCTCGCACGCTCTACGAGCGCCAAGGCACGGTAATCACCCGTGCCGACGAAGCCTTATACGAGGCCAAACACGCCGGGAAAAACCGGGTGCTGGCCGCGCCGTGGTGATTCCGCGACGGCCCTGCCCCACCTTATTTGCAGGCAAATCCTAAACTTTTCTCGGAAACGTCCGATTACAGCCCTCAACAGCGGTTCACATGCCTCCCGGATTGCGAGGCGAACCAATGTGGCCGGCCGTAACGCCGACATTTCCGACCTAAGTCAAGGAGAACCCAAATGCCTCAAATCATCAATACCAACGTCGCTTCGCTGAACGCACAGCGCAACTTGAACACGTCGCAGTCCTCCCTCGAGACCGCGCTGCAGCGCCTGTCGTCCGGCCTCCGCATCAACAGCGCCAAGGACGATTCCGCCGGTCTGGCGATTTCCCAGCGCATGACCGCGCAGATTCGCGGTTTGAACCAGGCCGCCCGCAACGCCAACGACGGCATCTCGCTGGCGCAGACGGCCGAAGGCGCCCTTGCCGAAATCGGCAACAACCTGCAGCGGATGCGCGAGCTGGCGGTACAGTCCGCCAACGCCAGCAACAGCGCCAGCGATCGCGCTTCGCTGGATGCGGAATCGACCCAGTTGATCGCTGAGATCACGCGTGTTTCCAGTCAGACTTCATTCAACGGCACGGTTCTGCTTGACGGCAGCTTTACTTCCAAGACCTTCCAGGTCGGGGCCAACGCCAACCAGACGATTTCCGTCACCTCGATCGCCGATGCGCGCGCGACCGGACTGGGCAGCAATATCCTGTTGGCGGCTGGAACGCTCATGGGAACCACCAAGGCGGCAGCGGGCGACCTTACTGGCGGCAACACCGTCGCCGTCGAAGCGGGCCTGACGATCAACACGGTCAATGGCGGCACCACGGCGGCCTTTGGCTACGCGGCCCTCGCCGATGCCAAAGCGATCGCCGCCGCCATCAACACGAACGCGGCGACCGTCGGCGTTACCGCCACCGCCTCAAACAGCGCCACTTTGAGCGCGGTTTCCGCAGCCGGCACCGTGAGCTTCACGCTCGGCGGCACCTCTACCGCCGCGATTTCGGCGGCAGTGACGGATCCGACCGACCTCACGGCGCTGATGGGCGCCATTAACGGCGCGGCGGGCACCACCGGGGTGACCGCAACCTTCACCTCCACCTCGGCGAAAAACAGCCTGACGCTGACAAGTTCCGATGGGAGTGATATCAGTATCCTGAACTATGCCAACACGTCCGCAGTAGTCGGCGATACCATGGCCTTCTCGGGGGTAACGTTGACCGAAGGTGGTAACGACTCCTCCCTTAAAATCGGTTCGGTGTCGCTGGACAGCAGCAAGGGGGCAATGACTTTGGCCGGGCATAACGCGGATGTATTCGACACCGCAACCAGCACATTTTCATCCGTGGCCAGCCTTAGCCTCACCAGTGCCGCAAACGCTCAACTCGCCATCGCTGTGGTTGACGCGGCATTGAACCAGATCAACTCCTCACGGGGTGACTTGGGCGCGTATCAGAACCGTTTCAGTTCGGCGATTGCCAACCTGCAGACGACCTCCGAGAACCTCTCGGCGTCACGCAGCCGCATCCAGGACGCGGACTTCGCGATGGAAACCGCCAGCCTGACGCGCAACCAGATCCTGCAGCAGGCCGGTGTAGCGATTCTGGCGCAAGCCAACGCGTTGGGGAACAACGTGCTGGCGCTGCTCCGCGGCTAATAGCTTCCTTCTCGCCCGGCCGGGTTCGCGCCCGGCCGGGGTTTTTCATCGAAGGTAACCGACATGAAACTCGATGCGATCAACAACGTGATTCCGGCCGCTCCAGCAATGGAGCGGCCGCAACTGCGTCCACCCGCGCCGGTCAAGGCCGCGGCGGATGCAGCTGCGGCCGTCGCGGCAGCCCACGCCGTCGACCAGAACCAGATAAGACAAGCGTTGGAAGAGGCCAACCGGAAGGTGCAATCGCTCGGCGGCAGCCTGGAGTTCAGCATCGACCAGCAGACCGGGAAAACGCTGGTTCGTATTATCGACAAAAGCACCAATGAATTGATCAGACAGATCCCATCCGCGGAAATGCTCGTGATTGCAAGGTCCCTCGACAAGCTGCAAGGACTGTTGATCAAACTGCGGGCATGAACATTGCTCGTAAATTTTGCAAAGTTTATGGCGTTGCAGGATCTCCATTGAGAGGCGTCCTGCGCAAATTGAAAAGACATCATGGCGATTTCTGCTCCCGGCATCGGCTCGAACCTCGACGTCAACGGCATTATCAGCCAGCTCATGGCGTTGGAGCGCCGGCCCCTTACCGGCCTTGACACCAAGGAAGCGAAGTACCAGGCGCAGCTCACGGCTTACGGCAGCCTGAAAGGGGCGCTGTCTTCGTTCCAGAGCGCCGTTGCCGCCCTTGCCAACCCGGCAAAGTTTTCCGCCGTCACGGCAAGCCTTGCCGATACGACGGTGGCTACCGCCAGCGCATCATCGGCTGCGGCGGCGGGAAGCTACTCAGTCGAGGTCCAAACGCTGGCCCAGGCGCACAAACTGAAGTCCGCTAATTTCGTGGCCACCAGCACCACAGTCGGCAGCGGCACGCTGACCATCCAGTTCGGCACCTACAGCGGCGGCGTCTTCACGCTCAACGCGGACAAGGCCACCGGCACCGTCACCATCGGCAGCAGCCAGTCGTCGCTGGCCGGCGTGCGCGATGCCATCAATGCCGCCAACGTCGGCGTCTCCGCCAGCATCATCAATGACGGCACTGGCAACCGGCTGGTAGTCGCCTCGAAGGACAGCGGCATCGCCAACGCACTGAAGATCACGGTGGCGGATGACGATCTCGCCAATACCGACAACGCCGGGCTGTCGCAGCTCGCTTACGATGCATCCACCGGCGGCACCATGAATCTCACGCAGACCGTCGCGGCACAGAATGCCGCGGTGGTAATCGACGGCATCAGCATCAGCAAGGCCTCGAACATCCTCACCGACGCCATCGAAGGCGTGACGCTGAACCTGCTCAAGGCCAACACCCCCGCCACGACGACGCTGACAGTGGCCCGTGACACCGCAGGCACTCAGGCGGCGGTGCAATCCTTTATCAAGGCCTACAACGATCTCAACAAGACCGTCACCGACCTGTCGAAATACGACGCGGCGAACAAGCGGGCGTCGACCCTGACCGGCGACGCCACGGTGCGCTCGCTCCAGGCCCAGTTGCGCGGCGCGTTCAATACCGCGCTGACGACCGCCGGCGGCGGCCTGAGCACGCTCGCGGATATCGGGATCACCTTTCAGAAGGACGGCACACTCAAGCTCGATTCGGCCAAGCTGACTACCGCCCTGGGCGATGCCACCAAGGATGTGTCTACGCTGTTCGCCGCGGTGGGCAAGCCGACCGACAGCCTGGTATCGTTCGTCGGCTCGACCGCGGACACGAAAAACGGCGCCTATTTGCTCAGCGTCAGCCAGCTTGCCACTCAGGGCAAGGCGGTGGGACAAGGGGCCGCGGCGCTCACCATCAATGCGGCGAGCAACGACGCCATCGACCTGACGGTGGACGGGGTCGCGGCCAGCGTGACCCTCGCCGCCGGCACCTATACCGCCACCGCGCTGGCGGCTGAAATCCAGTCGAAGATCAACGGCGTCGTCGCTCTTTCTTCCGCCGGCATCAGCGTGACCGTCACGCAGTCCGCCGGGGTGCTGACCGTCGCTTCCAACCGCTACGGTTCGGCCTCGACGGTGGCCATCACGGGCGGAACCGGCAAGTCCGATTTATTCGGCACGCAGACCGAAACGGCGGGCGTGGATGTCGCCGGAACAATCGGCGGCATCACGGCAACCGGCTTGGGCCAGACCCTTACGGGAACCGGCAACGCCAGCGGCCTTGCGCTCAACGTGACGGGCGGCGCCACGGGCGCCCGCGACACGGTGCGTTTCGCGCGCGGCTACGCGTATGAACTGGACAAGCTGGCGGGACATATGCTGGAGAACGACAGCCTGGTCGCGGGCCGCACTGACGGCATCAGCAAAACGATCAAGGACATCGGCAACCAGCGCGACGCGGTGAACCGGCGCCTGCTTGATATAGAAATGCGCTACCGCGCCCAGTTTACCGCATTGGATACGATGATCAGCAGCATGAACAGCACCAGTAGTTTCCTGACGCAGCAACTGGCCAGTTTGCCGAAGAACAATTAATGAGGAGCAAGCCATGTACGCAGTAGCCCGCCACGCAGTGAACGCCTATTCCAAGGTGGGCACCGAGACCGGGGTGATGACCGCCAATCCCCACCAGCTCATCCTGATGCTGTTCGAAGGCGCGCGGCTGGCAGTCGCCGAAGCCCGGTTGCATTTGCAGCGCAATGAGACCGCGGCCAAGGGCGTGGCGATTTCAAAGGCCATCATGATCATCGACCACGGTCTCAAGGCCAGCCTGGACGTCGAGGCAGGCGGTGAAATGGCGGAAAAGCTCAACGCGCTGTACGAGTACATGACCAACCGGCTGCTCATCACCAACCTCAAGAACGACCTTGAAGCGCTCGAGGAAGTGGGCCACCTGCTGTCTGAATTGCACGGCGCGTGGGAAGCCATCGGCAAGCCTAACGTGGCCGGCGCGCCTGCAGCCGCCGGCCCGCGGCAACCGGGCGTAAGCGTCGCGCAAGGAAGGCGCGCGTAATGATGAACGGCCCGCAAATCATTACCGCCTACGAAGCCATACTCGCCATCACCGGACAGATGCTGGAGGCGGCGCGCATCGGCGATTGGGACAGGCTCGTCGCGCTGGAAAAAGACTGCAAGAAACGGGTCGAAGAACTCATCGCGGAGAATTACGGCCTGCCGCTGAGCAGCCAGTTCCAGCAGCGCAAAGCGGAGATCATCCGCAAAGTGCTGGCGGACGACGCCGAAATCAGGAGCATTACCGAACCGTGGATGGCGCAACTGCAGGATTTTCTCGGCAGCGCCGGCCGCGAACGCAAGTTGTCCCAGGCGTACGTTTCCGGCAGCAGCGGTTAGCGCCGGACTTCCCGTACCGATTTCAACATAGGCGGGGATAACGCTCGTGGCACCGAACATGATCCAGCCTGACATCCTGACCCCGGTGCCGCCGGTGGAATCGGTGGCGCCGGTCGCCCGCGTTTCAGACCCGGCGCAAATACTGCCGGACTTTTCCGCAGGACAGAAATTTCTGGCAAAGGTCGAAGCGCGGCTTGCCAACGGCAATTTCAAGGCTCTGGTCAACGGACAGGCGTTGCAAATGCAGCTGCCGGAAAGCACCCGCCCCGGCGACACGATTGAATTGATGCTGATCACCAGTGACGCGCGACTGAAGTTCGTGTTGCTCGGCGATGGACGGGGGCGCAACGGCGCCTCATTGAGCGCAACCGGGCGCTTTCTCGGCGCGCTGGCACAGGATGCTGCCAGATCGACGGCTGCACCGCCCCGGGCCGGCGCCGCGCCGGTGCTGTCCGCTCCGCCCGCCGACAGCCGGCAACTGCCGGCACTATTGCGGGAAGCATTGTCCCGAACCGGTCTGTTTTATGAGTCCCACCAGGCGCAATGGGTAGCCGGCACGCGAACGCTCGGGCAGTTGCTGCAAGAGCCCCAAGGCGAACTTTCCACCGGTGCCTCGTCCCGGCTCATCAGGGTAATCGAGATGCCGCCGCTCAACATCAATTCCGAACCCGAAGCCGCGGCGGCCGGCGCGGTCCGCAATGCCGACGCCCCGGCTCACGCGCAGACTTTGACCTTGGTGCAGCAGCAGCTGAGCGTACTGGAGACCGGGCAACTTTCCTGGCGCGGAGAAATCTGGCCGGGCCAGTGGATGGAGTGGGACATCGCCGAGCACCGGCCTGCCGCAAGCGAAATCGACGCGCCTTCGCGCTGGCAAACCCGGCTGCGCGTGACGCTGCCGAAACTGGGAGATGTTACGGCAATCCTTGGCGTCGATTCCCGCGGAGTGCAAATTGCGCTCGGCGCTGCCGCTGCCGAAACCGCGGCGCTTTTGCAGGACCGCCAACAGCCTTTGGCAGCGGCGATGGCAGTGGCCGGACTGGGCGCGGTCGCCGTGGAGGTTCGACATGATGCCGGAAAGTGAGGCGAGGCAAGCCGCCGTCGCGCTCGCGTATCACGCCGGGCAGGCGGCGCCCAAAATGGTCGCCAAGGGACGGGGGCTGGTTGCCGAGGCGATCATCGCCCGCGCCAAGGAATCCGGGGTGTACGTCCACGAGTCCCCGGAGCTGGTATCGCTGCTGATGCAAGTGGACCTCGACCAGCACATTCCCCCGCAGCTTTACGTGGCGGTAGCCGAGCTGCTGGCCTGGCTCTACCGGTTGGAGCGCGGGGAAGATGCGCTTCCTGACGCTCCCGGCGTGTCCGACGCTCAGAGGCGCCGCAACCGGGATTTGAGAGAAACATGTCAAGACCAGACCAAGTCCCGTTGAATTTTGATCTGTCCCCGGTGGAGGGCCATGACCGGTACCTTATCTGTTCGCGCATCGAGATTGTCTTCATCCTGCGGGCGATCCTGCAGAAAAACACCTTGACCAGGCTTTACTTCGATGCAGGAGACCGCTTTGTTCTGACTTCCATCCTCGGCATCGATGCAGAGCGGGGAAAATTGATCGTCGACTACGGCGCCAATGAAGAGGTCAATCAGCAGGCGCTGAGGGCCACACAACTGATTTTCATCGCGTCCCACGACCAGGCGAGAGTGCAGTTCGCCTGTCACGGCATCGGGAAAACCCGGTTCGACGGCCGTAATGCTTTCAGCGTCGGCATCCCGGAAAGCCTGCTGCGCATTCAAAGGCGCGAGTATTACCGCATCGCCACGCCGGCCGACAATCCGCTGAAGTGCGCCATCCCGCTGCCCGCCGGACACACACCCGATACCGCGGAGGTTATTGTGCTCGACATCAGTTGCGGGGGCGTCGCAGTCATCGATCACCATTCCAGGGTTGATTTGGAGCCCGGAGCCACCTACGAAAACCGCCGCATCGTGCTGCCGGGAATCAGCACTCTGAACGTTTCCATCCAGGTGAAATCCGCGTTCGAAGTCACCCTGAAAAACGGCCTTGCCGGCATGCGCTCCGGGTGCGAGTTTGTCGCGATGCAGGAAACAATGCTGGCCATGATCCGGCGCTACATCATGAAACTGGAAAGGGAGAGGAAGACAAAGTATTATTCACCGTAGCGGTCATGATTTGATCTTTTCCGGGCTTGGACACGAGTAAACCCATTTTCCCCCATGCTCATATGAGTTCTGTTCTACCAAGTCGCCGGCGTGACGGCAGTCCGGTCGACATCGGTGCGTTTCCCCGTCCGGTTGCCCCGGGAACATCAACGGGATCAACGCGGTGGTAGCTGAATTCACCGGGCGCGAGAGCGAACACCTCATGCGCCTGGTCACCGAGAACGTGCCGGCGATGATCGCCTACTTCGACGCGGAGTTGAAATGCCGCTTCGCGAACACCGCATTCTGCGAGTTCCACCACCTCGACCCGCAGGGCGCGATCGGCATGACTTTGCTGGATATCACCGGCGAGGACACCTACCGCGTGATCAGCCCGAGCATTGATCTCGTCAAAGAAGGCAAGCCGGTCACGCTGCGCCGCCAGGAACGTGCTGCTACCGGCGAGTTCCGTCATATCGAGATTCTACGGGTGCCCGATATGTCACCCGCGGGCGAGTTTCGTGGCTACTACGCGATGGTGCTCGACATCACTGAGCGGGTGCGCGCCGAGGAATCCAATGCGCGGCTCGCCGCCATCATCGAATCAGCGCATGAAGCGATCATCAGCCGCTCGCTCGACCTCACGATCCTCACCTGGAACGCAGGCGCCGAGCGCTTGTTCGGCTGGAGCGCCGAGCAAGCGATCGGGCGCAATGTGCGTATGCTCATCCCGCCCGAGCTGACAGAGGAGGCGGCATGCAGCGGGGCGCGGCTGCAGGAAGGAGGCCGCGCGCTGACGGCAGTGGATACAGTGCGTCTCACCAAGGACGGACGGCGCGTCGATGTGTCGCTCGTGCAGTCGCCGATCAAGGACGGGCGCGGAGAAATAACCGGCGTTTCGATCATTTTCCGCGACATCACCGAACGCAAGCGCGCCGAGCTAGCCCGCGACGAGTTAGAGGCCCAACTGCACGAAGCCCAGAAGATGGAAGCCATCGGCACGCTGGCGGGAGGCATCGCGCACGATTTCAACAACATCCTCGGCGCCATCATCGGCAATGCGGCGCTGGCGCGGGAGGACGTAGGCGCGGGCCATCGCGCCCTGGTGAGCCTGGACGAGATCTACAAGGCGAGTCAGCGCGCCAAGGACATGGTGCAGCAGATCCTCACCTTCAGCCGCAAGCAGCCACAACAACTTCTGGTACAGCCGCTGCGCCCGGTGGTGGAGGACGCCATCAAGCTGTTGCGCGCCACCTTGCCCGCCGGTGTCGAGGTCGCTGCCGCGTTCTCGCCCTCCCCGCTTTACGTGCTCGCCGATTCAACGCAAATCCAGCAGGTCCTGTTGAATTTGTGCACCAACGCCTGGCACGCCATGGAAGGGCGGGCGGGCCGCATCGAGATTGGGCTTGACGAAGTCCTGCTGGATGCCGCAGCGGCGGAAAACCTGCCCGGTCTGCAGCCAGGGCGTCACGCCCGTCTTGGCATCAGCGACAACGGCTGTGGCATGGACGCGGCCACACAGGCACGCATCTTCGAGCCTTTTTTCACCACCAAGGCGGTTCACCAGGGCACCGGCCTCGGTCTGTCCGTGGTGCACGGCATCGTGAAGGCGCACCACGGCGCTATCACGCTCGAGAGTGCGCCTGGCGCGGGTGCCACGTTTCAGATCTACATTCCTGCTGCCATGCCGGACGCAGAAACGCTGCCGGAGCCTGCGGCGCGCGGCACAGCACGAGGCAGCGGCCAGCACGTGCTGTATGTGGACGACGATGAGGCGATGGTGTTTCTGGTGACCCGCATGCTGGAGGGGCTTGGTTACCGCATCAGCGGCTACGAACGCGCGGAGGAAGCGCTGGAGGCGGTACGCGCCGATGCGGCGGACGTTGAGCTTGTGGTGACGGACTTCAACATGCCTGGACTGTCGGGTCTCGAGGTGGCGCAAGAGCTTGCGCGCATCAGGCCCGGCCTGCCGGTGGTGATTACTTCAGGCTACATCACGGAGGAGTTGCGGACCAACGCGCTGCAAGCGGGTGTGCGCCACCTCGTCTACAAGCCGAACACCGTCGATGAATTGTGCCAGGTCATTCAGCGGATGCTCGCGACAGTAAGCGTCTGAGCTTACACCTGCATGTTCATGATGTCGTGATACGCCGACACGAGCTTGTTGCGCACCTGCACCATCGCCTGAAAGGAAACGTTCGCCTTTTGCAGCGATATCATTACATCGTGCAGCTCCGTATTCGGAGCGCCCAGTTCAAATTGCATCGCGAGCTTGCCGGCTTCCTGCTGGGCGCCGTTTACCTGTTCCAACGCGGTCTTGAGCACTTGACCGAAATCGACGCCGGCGGCGCCGGCATTCGCGGCCGGCGCCGCAACGCCGGCCGCCATCGCCGATGTCACCCGCAATTGCGCCAGCACATTGTCAATTCCTGATGTATCCATAGGCACCTCCGTGATTAGTGGCTCGTGACTCGTGATTCGTGCCACCACCAGCACCCGCCGCGGCGGGATGAAAACTCCCTGGCCGATTCGGCATTCCCTCTCGCAATTACCATGCCATGCTAGACCGCAGCGACGAGCCGGTACTGTTGCAACTTATAGCGCAGCGTGCGCTCTGAAATCCCGAGCCTTTGCACCGCCAGCTTGCGCGAGCCATTCACCGCGACCAGCGTTTCCATGATATGCGCGCGCTCCAGGGACTTGATATCGAGGCACGGCGGCGCTGCGCCGCCGTGCTGTTGCGCCTCTATGCCGGACGCTGCGCACCGGGGCAAATTCAAATGCTCCGCTTCGATCACATCCCCCGGCGCGAGGATCATGGCGCGCGCGATAACATTCTCCAGTTCTCTGACGTTACCCGGCCACGAATATCCGATCAATCGCGCGGCAGCCGATTCGCTCAGCGTAACGCCGCCCGGATCCGGTCTGCCGGCCTGACTGCCGAGAATGTGCTGCGCCAACGGCACGATATCCAACGGGCGATCCCGCAACGGCGGGATCTCGATCGGAAACACGTTCAGCCGATAATACAAATCCTCGCGGAATCCGCCGCTGGCAACCATGGCCGGCATGTCGCGGTTGGAAGTGGCAAGCAACCGGATATCCAGCGCAATCGCCTTGCGCCCCCCGACCCGCTCGACTTCCCTTTCCTGCAGCACCCGCAGCAGCTTGGCCTGCAGTGCAAGTGGCATTTCCGAAATTTCGTCCAGCAGCAGCGTGCCTCCCTGGGCCTGTTCGAATTTTCCCGGCTGGCACTGAACCGCGCCGGTAAACGCGCCTTTCTCGTAGCCGAACAACGTGGCTTCCAGGAGGTGCTCCGGAATCGCGGCGCAATTGATCGCGACAAACGGCTGCCGGGCGCGCGGCGACTGCTGGTGGATAAAACGCGCCAGCACTTCCTTCCCGCTGCCGCTTTCCCCCGTCAACATCACCGTGGCGCAGGACTTCGCGACCCGCCGGGCCAGCGCCAACAGTTCCGTGGTGCGCGGGTCGCTGGCAATGACACCGGCAGCGCCATGGCCCGTGGCGGGAAGTAAATAGCGCTCCACCTGGGCCGACAGGATCGCGGGTTCGAACGGTTTCACCAGGTAATCACACGCGCCGGCACGCATCGCTGCCACCGCTTTCCCGATCTCTCCATAGGCAGTCATCAGCAACACCGGAAGCGCGGGGTTGAGGGTCTTTATTTTTTGCAGCAGTTGAAGCCCGTCCATGTGTTTCATCTGCACATCGCTCACCACCAGTCCCACCGGCTGCTCCTGCAACAGCGCCAGTGCGGCTTCGCCCTCCCCGGCTGCAAGAGCGGTGTGGCCCGCCAGCCGCAGCGTGGCGCACAGCGCTTCCAGCAGGTTGCGATCATCGTCAACGATCAGAACAGGCAATTTCGTCATGGTGCGTGGTTCCCAATATCGATTTCCTGCGTTAAATGTCGCCGCGCCACGGTGGAATTTCGCGGCAGCTCCAGAATGAATTCGCTGCCGGCGCCCGGCGCGGACCTCACCTGCACGGTGCCGCCCAAGGACTGGATCACGCCCCGCACAATGGCCAATCCCAAACCGGTTCCTTCGTCGCGGGTCGTGAAAAACGGCTCGAACAGCCGCTCCTGAACTTCCGCGTCGATACCCGTACCCTCGTCGCTCACGGTCAACGTGACTGAATCCCCGGCGCTGGAGCATTCAAGCCTGACCCGGTCACCCGCGTGCGAAGCCTGCATCGCATTTTCCAGGAGGTTCGTCAACGCGCCGCACAGCGCCTTGCGGTCTGCCACCAGACTCGCGCCGGCGCTTTCGTCATGCACCGAAAAATGCAGGCTGCGCCGCGACATTTGGGGCTCGATCACCTGCTTCAACTCCGCCAGCAAAGAAGCAATGGCAACGGTTTCCCATTCCGCCGTTTCGCCCTTGACGAACAACAGCATGTCGCGGATCAGATATTCGAGGTGGCGCAGCCGCTCCAGAGCTTTTTCGGCAAAACCCGAACGCTCGTCTCGCGCCAATGCGGGGTTGGCAAGGTGAGCGGTGTATAACACGGCGGTCGACAGCGGCGTGCGCAACTGGTGCGCCAGGCGCGCCGCCATTTCGCCCATGACCGCGAGCCGCTGTTTGCGGCGCAATTCGCCGTTGGCGATTGCGAGTTCCCGGGTCAACTGCGCCACCTGCCCCTGCAATTCCCGGTATGCGCCGGAGAGTTGTTCCGAGGCGTGGCTGAAAATCGCAAAGGCGCACTGCAGTTGCTCGTAGTCGGCTGGCAGCGGGTCGGCGGTCATGCTGTCCATATCACGGGGTGGCCGGTTTACTGAACGCTCGCAGAATAGCATTGCCGTCCGCCGCAGCGAGCGGCGGAAAAAGCCGGATAAAACCTCTCTGTTCTCCGAATCGAAGCCTGAAAATTTTCCGATAATCGTGCCATTGACTCGCACATGTCGCGCAAACCCGCCCCGATCACCTATGACACGGCGTTCCGATTTCAGCATTTTCCGGTTTTCGCATAACGGGACCGGCAGCCCGAAAACTCAACAGGGGATATCGCCGTGGCTTTAGCGCCAACCCAAACCGCAGTGGCCGTGGGGCTCAAGGGATTTTCCCAGATGCAGAACCCACAAACATTGGGCCTGATGCTGGCCATCGCCGCGATTATCGCTTTGGTTGCCGGCGCGTGGATGTGGAGTCAGAGCCCCGACTATCGCGTGCTTTACACCAATGTCTCGGACCGTGACGGTGGCGCCATTATCAGCGCCCTGCAGCAAATGAACGTGCCATACAAATTCGCTGAAGGCGGTGGCGCCATCCTGGTCCCCGGCACTCAGGTTCATGAAGTACGGCTGCGTCTGGCGAGTCAGGGTCTTCCGAAAGGCGGCCTGGCCGGCTTTGAGTTGATGGAAAACCAGAAACTCGGCGCCAGCCAGTTTCTGGAACAGGTGAACTATCAGCGTGCCCTGGAGGGAGAACTGGCGCGCTCGATCCAATCGTTGTCAGCGGTCCAGAATGCCCGCGTGCATCTCGCCATATCCAAGCCTTCGGTGTTCGTCAGGGAACAGCAAAAATCCAGCGCCTCGGTGCTGCTCAACCTGTTTCCCGGCAGGTCCCTCGATCCGGCGCAAGTAAGCGCCATCGTGCACCTGATATCGAGCAGCGTGCCGGATCTGCCGGTCAAGAATGTCGCGGTTGTCGACCAGGGCGGCACTCTGCTGAGTTCGACTGGCAACACCACGTCGAACGCCCAGCTCGATTCCGGCCAACTGAAATACGTGCACGAGCTCGAGCAAAATTACGTCAAACGCATCGAGGCCATACTCATTCCCATCACCGGGATCAATAACGTGCGGGCGCAGGTCACCGCCGACGTGGATTTTTCGCAAATCGAACGCGCCGAGGAAATCTACAAGCCCAATCAAACTGTGCCCGGACCGACGGCGATCCGCAGCCAGCAAAGCACGGAATCCGCTACCGGCGGCCCGCAGGCCTCGGGCGGCGTACCCGGGGCGCTGTCGAATCAGCCTCCTGCTCCGGCCAGCGCGCCGATTACCGCCGCGTCCTCCGCAGCGGGAAATCCTGCGGCGGGCTCGACCGGCAACACCGCCGCCGCAGCCGCCAACACCCGCAAGGAATCTACCGTCAACTACGAAGTGGACAAGACCATCAGGCATGTCCGGCAACCGGTCGGCGGCGTCAAGCGCCTGTCGGTGGCGGTCGTGGTGAATTACCGCAAGCAAACCGATGCCGCCGGCAAGGCCAGTCACACGCCGCTCGCCGCCGAGGAAATCGCGAAGATCAACGATCTGGTCAAGGAAACGATGGGCTACAACAAGGACCGCGGCGATACGCTCAACGTGGCGAACAGCCCCTTCAGCGTCGCCGAACGAGAGGTCATCCCCGACGTCCCGCTCTGGAAACAACCGGCCACATTCGTTTTGGCGAAAGAAGTGGGCAAGCATCTCTTGATTGCGGCAGCAGTGCTGTACCTCATGCTGGGCGTGCTGCGTCCTCTCCTGAAAAAATTGGCGGAAGCCCGCCCGACGCCGGCCTTGCCCGAGGGCGCAATGGACGGTGAAGCTACAGTGACCGTCAGGCGGCAGGGCAATGCAGGCTACGAACAAAACCTGCAGATGGCCAAGCAGTTGGCGAACCAGGAGCCGAAGATAGTTGCCAACGTAGTCAAGGATTGGGTGTCCGGCGATGAACGATGAGGGTATCGAGAAAAGCGCGGTACTGCTGTTGTCCCTCGGCGAAGACGGGGCGTCGGAAGTATTCAAGCACCTCGGGCCGCGGGAAGTGCAAAAGCTCGGCGTGGCGATGTCGAACCTGAAAAGAATCTCCCGCGACAAGGTCGAGAAGGTACTCGATGAATTCCGCAGTCGCGCCGAGGAAAAAACGACCGTGGGCATGGATTCGGGCGAGTACATCCGCAGCGTGCTCACCAAGGCATTGGGCGACGATAAGGCCGCCAATCTGATAGACCGTATCCTGCATGGGGGGGATACCAGCGGCATCGAAGGATTGAAGTGGATGGATTCGGCGGCTGTGGCGGAACTGATCAAGAACGAGCACCCGCAGATTGTCGCCACCATACTGGTGCATCTCGACCGCGACCAAGCCTGCGAGATCCTGGGCTTTTTCTCCGACCGGCTGCGCAATGACGCGCTGTTGCGCATCGCGACCCTGGACGGCATCCAGCCGGCCGCGCTGCGGGAACTGAACGATGTCCTGACCAATCTGCTGTCAGGCACCAACAACATCAAGAAAACCCCAATGGGGGGAATTCGCACCGCGGCGGAAATCCTCAATTTCATGCCTACCGCCATGGAGGGCGCAGTGATCGAGGGCGTCAAGGCGCACGATCCCGATCTGGCGCAGAAAATACTCGATCAGATGTTCGTGTTCGACAATCTGGTGGACGTTGATGACCGCGGAATCCAGTTGCTGTTGCGCGAAATCCAGTCGGAGTCCCTGGTCATCGCCCTCAAGGGCGTGGCGGAAGTCTTGCGCGAGAAAATTTTCAAGAATATGTCGCAGCGGGCGGCCGAAACGCTGAAGGAAGACCTCGAAGCGAAGGGGCCGGTGCGCGTCTCCGAAGTCGAGGCGGCACAAAAAGAAATTCTGAAGATCGCGCGCCGCCTCGGCGACGAAGGCCAGATCGCCCTGGGCGGCAAGAGCGAGGACGGTTTTGTTTAGGACCGCCGGCAACAGCACCGGGGTTGCCGCCGCAAACATGGCGACTGCGGTGCGCGGAGCGCCGGCTGATGCGCGACAGTCGTGCACCCGCAATGCGGCGGCGTGCAGGTTAGTACCTAGGCATTGTAAATGAGTCCCGGCTCCATCATCCCAAAAGGACAGCTCTCCGCTTACCAGCGCTGGGAACTCAACTCGTTTGACGGCGCTACGCCCGGCAAGACTTCTGCGGTGGTGTTACCGACCGTGGAGCAAATCGAGCGCATACACCAGCAGGCGCGGGAAGAAGGCCGCGCCGCCGGCTACCAGGAGGGGACGGACCAGGTTCAGACCGAAGTACAGCGCGTGCAGGTGTTGGTGGAAAACCTCGAACACGAACTGCAGAATTTCGACCAACAGGTAGCCCAGGACTTGTTGACCCTGTCCCTTGACGTCGCCAAGCAGATGCTGTGTCAAGCGCTACGGGTGCGTCCCGAGTTTGTCCTGACCGTGGTGCAGGACGCGATCGCCTGCCTGCCTCATATCAACCAGCACGCGCATCTGGTTTTGCATCCCGAGGACGCCACTCTGGTGCGCTCCCGCCTGGGGGAGCAATTGTCTCATTCGGGCTGGAAGATCCTGGAGGACATGCGCATAGGCAAGGGCGGTTGCCGTGTCGAAACCGCCAACAGCCAGATTGACGCCACCTTGCCCAACCGCTGGCAAAGGGTGTTGGCGGCGATTGGCCAGGAAGGCGAGTGGCTGGAGTGAGGGCGGCTGGAGCAGCACATGGCGGGCGCTGGCGCAGGTTTTTCCAGGACTGCAGCCACCTCGTTGCGATTTCCAATCCCTTGCTCACGAGCGGTCATTTGACCCGGGTTGCCGGGCTGGTAATGGAAGCCGTGGGCCTCAAGCTCGCTGTGGGCAGTGGCTGCACCGTTTTTTTGCCCAACGGCAACAGCGTGGAGGCGGAAGTGGTGGGTTTCTCGGGAGACCGGCTGTTCCTGATGCCGGCCACTGATGTCTACGGCCTGGCCCCGGGCGCCAAGGTGGTGCCGGCGGAAGCCATCGAGGCAGTACCCACTCTCAGCGGCTTGCCGCAGCCACGGCGCCGCGCTGCCGACCGCGCCAGGCATGTGCCAGTGGGCTACGGGCTGCTGGGGCGCGTGCTGGATGGTGCCGGACAGCCTCTGGACCGGCTCGGACCATTGCAGGCTGAACACAGCGTACCGCTGCAAAACCGGCCTTTCAATCCGCTGGAGCGCGTGCCCATCAGCGAAGCCCTCGATGTCGGCGTGCGCTCCATCAACGCCCTGCTATGCGTCGGCCGCGGCCAGCGCATGGGTCTGTTCGCCGGCAGCGGCGTAGGGAAAAGCGTGCTGCTCGGCATGATGGCGCGTTATACGAGCGCCGACGTGATCGTGGTGGGGCTGATCGGCGAGCGAGGCCGGGAGGTCAAGGAATTCATCGAGAACATTCTCGGTAACGAGGGCTTGGCGCGCTCCGTCGTAGTCGCCGCACCGGCCGACACCTCCCCGCTGTTGCGCCTGCAAGGTGCCGCTTACGCCACGGCCATCGCCGAATATTTCCGCGATCAAGGCAAGCACGTCCTGCTGATCATGGACTCCCTCACCCGTTTCGCCATGGCGCAGCGGGAGATCGCCCTCGCCATTGGCGAGCCGCCCGCTACTAGGGGTTATCCGCCGTCAGTGTTTGCCAAGCTGCCGCAACTGGTAGAGCGTGCCGGCAATGGCAGCCCGGGGAGCGGCTCGATCACCGCGTTTTACACGATACTTACCGAGGGTGACGACCCCCAGGATCCGATTGCTGACAGCGCCCGCGCGATTCTCGACGGCCATATCGTGCTGTCCCGCGGCCTCTCGGACCAGGGTCACTACCCGGCCGTCGACATCGAATCGTCCATCAGCCGGGTCATGACCAGTCTCATCTCCCCCGCACACTTCGAGCTGGTGCGCCGCTTCAAGTACTTTTACTCCCGCTACCAGCGCAGCCGCGACCTGATCAGCGTCGGCGCCTATGTCGCCGGCAGCGATCCCGATCTGGATCAGGCTATCGGAATGTATCCGAAACTCGAATTATTCCTGCGGCAGGACATGTTTCAGCGGGAAACTCACGGCGACAGCCTAAAGAAACTGGCTGCACTGTTCGATACAACACCTAGCCGGACCTGACAAGGAGTTGCCCGATGCCAACATCGTCTTCCCTGAAAATGCTGCTTGACCTGGCCCAGAACCGCAGCGACGCCGCAGCGAGAAGGCTTGGCGAACTGAATTCCCGGGAACAAGAGGCGGAACAAAAGCTGCGCCTGCTTTTAGGGTACCGGCAGGATTACCAAGTCCGTTTCCAGGAATTTGCAAAACACGGGATCGACCAGACTGAGTGGCGAAATTTCCGTGAATTCATGGGCAAACTGGACGCTGCCATCGCCGAACAACGCAAAGCAGTGGCAAATTCCCGGAACAGAATGCAGGCGGGCAGAACCTACTGGCACGCCCAGCAACGCCAGCTCAAGTCCTACGATACGCTGTCGCAGCGCCAGGCGCGCGCCGAATCCCTGCGCGCGGTAAAACAGGAACAACGGGAACAGGATGAGCAGAGCATCAAGTCCCTCGTTTATAACCCGGCCTCAGGAGGGCGCGGTTAAGGAATAGTGGAGAGGGTGGCACGCCGATTGCTCCTCTTCGGCACTGTCAGCGAACAACGAGGTACACGAATGCAGAATTTACCGATTCCTGCGGCGGCATTGCCGCCGCAGGTCAACGCTGCTCCCGGCACCCTGGATACAGTACCCGCCAGCGGGCCGGACAGTGAGGCTTTCAGCGCCGTGCTGGCGCGGGAGCTGACAGCAAAGAAGGCCGAACCAGGGCCGGACAAAGTACTTCCGGGCGCCGCGCTAAGCGATGGCCAGCCCCCGTTGGCGGGAGGCGAAATAATGCCGCTGCAGATAACGGCTAAACCTGGCCCATTGGCGCCCGCGGTGCTGGCGCTAATTCCTGGTATGCCGCCTGCGCAATACGCCACTGGCGAGCAGCGGGTAATTCCGTTACAGACTCCCGGCCAGCGCATGGTGGAGCTTGCGTCCAGCGACCAGTTTTCCAGAAACCAGCCCATAAATCCGGCAATAGCTCTTGGGCAGCGCATGGCGGGGCTTGCGCCCAGTGATCGGGTTTCCGGCCGCACGCCTCTAATTCCGGCAAAGGATCTGCCTGCCGCCACGTCGACGGAGACATCGGCGCAGGGGGATTTCCCACCGGCGGCGCTTGCCCCCGGACCGGCATTGGACCCCGATAACACGGCAGATTTTGCCGCCTCCGGCAAATTCCTGCCGCCGGTTGTCGCGGCGGAGCGGACTTCACGTTTCGGCACGGAAACACAGACGCCACAACGATTGCCCGAGGCAGAGCCATTGCTCCAGGCAGCGCCGTTGCTCCAAATGTCCAATCTTTCGATCGCCAGCGCCTCCCCCGCGGCGTCCGCTTCGGCATCTGCCACTCAAAATCTCAAGCTCGATATCCCCATCGGGGCACCGGGATGGAACGGCGAATTGGCCCAGAAAGTGGTGTGGATGGCGACCCAGAACCAACAGGTCGCCGAACTGCGTTTGAATCCACCGCACCTTGGTCCCGTCGAAGTCATGCTGACCCTGGGCAATGACCAAGGAGCCCAAGCCAGCATCCAGTTTGCGTCCCCCCATTTGGCGACGCGCGAAGCAATTGAATCGGCCTTGCCGCGGCTGCGGGAAATGTTGGCTGACGGCGGCATCGCGTTGGGGAATGTGACCGTCGGTGCCCACTCGTTTCAGCAACAGGCGGAGGCTGGACGCCAGGATCATGCGTTGATGAAACAGCCCGTCGACATAACGCAGACCAGCGCCGGCCTTGCAGGCCGGCCCACGCTAACCCTCATCCGGGGCGGGCGCAACGGCCTGGTGGATACGTTTGCGTAGAGCGCGTAACAAAATCCAAAGTAGCGCAGGCGCCTCGCCTGCTCCGTGCTGCTTGCAGGCGAGGCGCCTACAAAAAGCGTGTCTATCTCCAAAGATGACGGCGATTCCCGGGTCTGTTCCGCACATCGCGGCGGAACAGCCTTCCTCATAATCCGCGTATCCAGCAGGGAGCGGTAATGGCAAAAAGTGCGGCAAAACAGGAAACTCAAGTAACGCCCATCGCCGCGGCCAAGCCGAAGAAAAAAAGCTGGCTGCTGAAAATCGTGATTGCGCTCGCGGTGCTTACAGGCGGCGGAGCGGCCGCATGGGTTGCGATGGATGAACCCGCCACCGCCCAGGACTCCGCGGCATCCCGGGAAAAGCCTCCGGTATTCGTGACCCTCGAATCTTTTACCGTAAATCTGCAGCCGGAAAACGGCGATCAGTATCTGCAAGTGGGGCTGGTGCTGAAAGTCGCGGAGTCGGCAACGGCGGACGCCGTCAAACTCCAGATGCCGGAAATTCGCAACCGGATTCTGCTGTTGTTAACCGGCAAGAAGGCATCGGAAATTTCCACCGTGGCGGGCAAACAGCGATTGAGCATGGAGATCAAAGACGAGGCCAGGCAATCGATCGCGTCCCAGAAAGATCAACAGGGAATCATCAGCGTGTTTTTCACGTCCTTCGTGATCCAGTGATTCCACCATGAGTAACAAATTTCTCTCCCAGGTCGAAGTCGATGCCCTGCTCAAGGGCGTCTCGGGCGAAACCGACGAGGCCAAGACCGAGCAGGATGCCTCGGGAGTCCGCCCCTACAACCTGGCGACCCAGGAACGTATCGTGCGCGGGCGCATGCCCACGCTCGAGATCATCAATGAGCGTTTTGCGCGCTTGCTGCGCATCGGATTGTTCAATTTCGTGCGCCGCACCGCGGAAATATCGGTGGGGCCGGTCAAGGTGGCGAAGTACAGCGAATTCGTGCGCAATCTGGTGGTACCGACCAATCTCAACATGGTGCAGATCAAGCCGTTGCGCGGCACCGCGCTGTTCATTTTCGATCCCAACCTGGTGTTCCTAATGGTGGACAACCTGTTTGGCGGCGACGGCAGGTTCCACACCCGCGTCGAAGGCAGGGATTTTACCCAGACCGAGCAACGCATTATCCAGCGCATGCTCAACGTGGTTTTCGAGGATTACGAGAAATCCTGGAAGCCGGTTTACCCGGTGAAATTCGAGTATATACGTTCCGAGATGAACACCCAGTTCGCCAACATCGCCACCCCCAACGAAGTGGTGGTAACCACCACTTTCAATATCGAGTTCGGGACCACCGGGGGTGAATTTCACGTTTGCATGCCGTATGCGATGGTTGAACCGATTCGTGACATTCTCTACAGCGCCCTGCAGGGCGACCACATGGAGGGGGACAAGCGTTGGGTTCGGCTGCTGTCAAAACAGATGCAGATCGCGGAGGTGGAACTGGTCGCCAACCTCGGGCATGCGCCGGTGACCCTGGACCAGATTCTGAACATGCAAGTCGGGGACGTGATTTCGCTGGAGATTCCCGAGGCGATTGTGGCGCAAGTAGATGGGGTGCCTGTGATGGAGTGCAAGTACGGCGTTTTTAACGGGCAATATGCGCTGAGAGTCGACAAGACGCTTAACCACGCAGAAAGCGATTCACCCAATGGAGGCGATTATGCCTAATTCCGTGACTGAAGAGCAGGCCGGCGCCGACGACTGGGCAGCCGCCATGGCGGAGCAAGCCGCTGCGCCAACCCAACCCAGCGCAGGGTCGCCTTCCCTCGCGCCGGGCGGCAACTCGCTTGGCGCCGCGGCGCCAGTCTTCGAGCAGTTTTCCGGGAGCGGCGTTCTGACCAATGCCCGCCACGACATCGATATGATCCTCGATATCCCCGTGCAACTCACGGTTGAGCTGGGGCGCACCAAAATCGCCATCAAGAGCCTGTTGCAACTGGCGCAAGGCTCGGTAGTGGAACTCGACGGCTTGGCGGGCGAGCCGATGGACGTCCTGGTCAACGGCTGCCTGATCGCCCAAGGAGAAGTGGTAGTCGTCAACGACAAATTCGGCATCCGTCTGACCGACATCATTACGCCGTCGGAACGAATACGCAAACTCAACCGGTAATCATGACGCGCCCCTCGTTCGCACAAATCAACCTGGCGCTCTCGACGCCCTGGCCGCTGGTTCTTTGCATGTTGTTGCCCGCGGCGGCCGGCGCCGAAACACTGCGGCCTGCTGTTGCGCCACCGGCCTCTGCGGTGTCTGCAGTGAGCATGCTGCAGATGCTGGCGGGACTGTTGCTGGTATTGGCAGCCATCGGCGCGGTCGCCTGGCTGCTCAAGCGCGTCGCCGCGAATCCCGGCACGGCCGCTGGAACCATCAGAGTCATCGCTGGCGCGGCGGTAGGGCAACGGGAACGGGTGGTGCTGGTTGAAATTGGCGAGACTTGGCTGGTCCTCGGAGTGGCGCCCGGTCAGGTGACACCCCTCCACAACATGCCGAAGGATTCCACCGGACATTTCGGCAACCCGTCGTCTACGCCACCGCCCACCGGGTTTCAAGGGTGGCTGCGGCATATGATGGAAAAGCGTAATGGCGGCTGAAGTCAGAATGTTTTTGCGCACCTTGTTCCTGCTGGCGGGGTTTGCGGCGTTGCCGGCGCTTGCCCAACAGACGGGGTTGCCCGCGATCACCAGCGTTTCCGCACCGGGCGGTGGCCAAACCTACAGCCTGAGCATCCAGACGCTGCTGCTGCTGACTTCACTGTCATTTCTGCCTGCCGTGTTGCTGATGATGACCGGATTCACCCGCATCATCATCGTGCTGTCGCTGTTGCGTCATGCCCTGGGAACTCAAGCCTCGCCTCCCAACCAGGTATTGATCGGCATCGCGCTGTTCCTGACTTTCTTTGTCATGGCGCCCGTGTTCGACAAGATTTATACCGATGCATATCAGCCGTTTGCGGACAACAAAATCAGCATGGCCCAGGCGCTGGAAAAAGGCAGCGCCCCGCTCAGGACCTTCATGCTGCGGCAGACCCGCGAGGCGGACCTGGCGCTGTTCATCAAAATATCCAATAGCGGCGAAATCCAGAGCGTCGACCAGGTACCCATGAAAATCCTGATACCGGCCTACGTCACCAGCGAGTTGAAGACCGCGTTTCAGATCGGCTTCGTGGTATTCATTCCGTTTCTCATCATCGACATGGTGGTAGCCAGCGTGCTGATGTCGATGGGCATGATGATGCTGTCGCCGATGATCATTTCACTGCCGTTCAAGATCATGCTGTTCGTGCTGGTGGACGGCTGGCACTTGCTGATTGGATCGCTGGTGCAGAGTTTTCTGACGTGAGGGATGAGGAATGAGTCCGGAAAGTGTGATGACTCTAAGCCAGCAGGCGCTGGAAATCACCATCATGGTGTCCGCACCGCTGCTGCTGGCGGCGCTGGTCACCGGCCTTCTGGTGAGCATTTTCCAGGCGGCCACCCAGATCAACGAAATGACGCTGTCGTTCATCCCCAAGCTGCTTGCAATGTTTGTAGTGATGATCGTGGCGGGTCCCTGGATGCTGGGCGTGATGATGGAATACATGCAGCGGCTGTACGCGAACATTCCCTGGATGCTGGGATAAGGAAATGGCTCGTGATTCGTTGCTCGTTGCTCGTTGTTCGATCCACGAACCGCGATCCACGACCCACGTACCACGAACCACGATCAATGATCAGCATCACCACCGCTGAGTTGAACGCGCTGCTGGCCGCTTTCCTGTGGCCTCTCACGCGGATTCTCGCCTTGGTCGCCTCCGCCCCGGGCCTGGGCAACCCCAGCGTTCCGCTGCCGGTGAGACTCGGACTTGCTCTCATGATCACGCTGATCGTGGCGCCGATCCTGGGACCGATGCCGCAGGTGGAGCCCGGCTCCCAGGCCGGCCTGTTGATCCTGGCGCAACAGATTGTCATAGGACTGGCGATAGGGTTCGCCATGCGAATCGTGTTCGTTGCGGTGGAAATGGCGGGCGAACTCGTTGGCCTGCAAATGGGGTTAGGCTTTGCGACTTTCTTTGACCCCGAGAGCGCCGGCGATATTCCGGTCGTAGGCCAGTTCCTGGGGCTGGTCGTAACGCTGTTTTTTCTGACACTAAACGGCCATCTGCAAATGATTTCCCTGCTATCCCAGAGCTTCAGCGCGTTGCCGATCAGCGAAGCAGCCCTGGCAGCAACGGGCCTCAGGACCCTGGTGTCGTGGGGCGGCGAAATTTTTGCCGCGGGCTTGCTGCTGGCGCTGCCGTTGCTGGCCGCTTTGTTGATCGCCAACCTCGCCCTGGGGATCCTGACCCGTGCAGCGCCGCAGTTGAATATTTTCGCGGTCGGCTTTCCGCTTACTCTCGCGATCGGGCTGCTGGTGCTGGGGCTCGCCATGCCTTACTTCGCCCCGGTACTGGAGCGCATGATCCAGGACGGTCTGCAGATGATGCCGCAGATTGCCGAACACTTTCGTACTAATCCGCCCTGAGCGCCGAACACCCGGCAGCGGCGCAATTGCATTCCGAATGTTCTAAAGTTTCTGCGTGGCCCACCGTTATGCAGATGTGGCGACATAGAACCTCCGCGAGGAGCTTCATCGTAATGAACGGGTCCCGGAGGATTATCGATGGCAAACCTACTACGCGTCCTTATCGTCGAGGACAACACCGATGACCAGCAGTTGCTGGTGGCCGAGTTGGAGTGCGGCGGCTACAACCTCGTTCACGCTTGCGTAGCGAGCGCCGACGAGATGCGCGCGGCCCTCGACCGCGACGCCTGGGATGTCATCATTTCCGATTATAGTATGCTGGGTTTCAGCGGCATCGACGCGCTGTGCATCGTGCAGGAACGCGGCCTCGATCTGCCCTTCATCATCGTCTCCGGAGTCATCAGCGACGACACCGCGGTCGATGCGATGAAGCGCGGGGCGCACGATTACCTCAGCAAAGGCAACCTCAGGCGCCTGTTGCCGGCCGCAGAACGCGAACTGCGTGAGGCGGCCGCGCGGCGTGAGCACCGGTTGGCGGCGCAGGCGCTGTGCGATTCCGAGGCACGCTTCCGCACCATCTTCAACCAGGCCGCGGTGGGCATCGTGCACGGCGCTCTCGACGGGCGCTTCTTGCTGGTCAACGACCGGTTTTGCGACCTGCTCGGCTACCGCCGCGAAGACTTGCTCGGCATGACTTTCCAACAAATCACGCATGCGGATGACCTGAAGCAACACCTCGATCTGCACAGCAGGTTGCGGGCCGGCAGCGTGAGCAGCCTTGCGTTCGAGGAACGCTACCTGCGCAAGGACGGCTCGCTGCTTTGGGGCAATGTTACGGCGTCAATGGAATGCGATGACGGCGGCAAGCCGAAGTACCTGATCGCGGTAGTCGAGGACATCACCGAACGCAAGCGGATCGAGCAGCGCCTGCAGCACCTCACCCATTTCGACGGCCTCACCAGCCTGCCGAACCGCATGCTGTTCCGTGACCGGCTGATACAGGCGCTGGCGCAAGCGGCCCGCAATGGCTCGCTGGTGGCGGTGCTGTTTGTCGATCTCGACCGTCTCAAGGTGGTCAACGACACGCTCGGGGACGGGGTCGGCGACAAACTGCTGCAGGAGGTCGCGCGATTGCTGCTCAGCTGCGTGCGCGCCGGCGACACGGTCGGCCGGCTCGATGGCGACGGGTTCGCGCTGATCCTGCCGGATTTCGCCTGCGCCCACGATGCGGCATTGGCGGCGCAGAGGCTGCTCGACGCGTTTGCGCGCCCGGTCGCAATCGACGGCCACGAGATTTTTGTGTCCGTGAACATCGGTATCACGTTGTATCCGTCCGACGGCAAAGACGTGGAGCAGCTCGTCCGCAACTCCTACACCGCGATGTTCCGCGCCAAGGACCTGGGCCGCAATGGCTACCAGTTCTATACCGCCGAGATGAACGCGAAGGTGAGGGAGAAGATCGACCTCGAGAACGGCCTGCGCCGCGCACTCGAGCGTGAGGAGTTCCTGCTGCACTACCAGCCGAAGGTCGATCTCGCCAGCGGCGAAGTCACGGGAGTCGAAGCGCTGCTGCGGTGGCGACGCGGCGATGGCAAACTGGTTGTACCGGTGCAGTTCATCCCGCTGCTGGAGGAAACCGGGCTGATCGTGCCAGTCGGGGAATGGGTGATGAATCAAGCGTGCACGCAGATCAAAACCTGGCACGATGCCGGCCTGCCTGAGGTCACGGTGGCGGTCAACCTGTCGGCACGCCAGTTTCAAAGCATGGATCTGGTAGACATGGTGCAGCGGGTAATCGAATCCAGTGGCATTGATCCCCGCCTGCTCGAACTGGAACTGACGGAGAGCTTGCTGATGCGCAACGCCGACGAAACGATCGGCGTGCTGCGCCGGCTCCGGAGCATGGGTGTAAGCCTGTCGGTTGATGACTTCGGCACCGGCTACTCGTCGCTCTCCTACCTCAAGCGCTTTCCGCTCAATACGGTCAAGATCGACCGCTCGTTCGTGAGCGAAATCGTCTCCGACCCCGATGACGCGTCGATAGCGCGCGCGATCATCACGCTCGCGCAAGCCTTGAAATTGAAAGTGGTGGCGGAAGGCGTGGAAACCGAAGCGCAGATGGCTTTTCTTGCCGCCAGCCATTGCGACGAAATGCAGGGTTATTATTTCTCGCGTCCGCTCGCGCCGGAGGACTGCGCCGCCCTGCTGCAGAAACGGCCGCGGCTGAAGCGGCAGGAGGCCGTCGGCGGCGCCAGGCAGCGCACGCTGCTGCTGGTCGACGACGAAGCGGAGATCGTCACGGCACTCGATCGCCTGTTGCGGCGGGATGGCTATCGCATCCTCACCGCCCGCAGCGCCCGCGACGGACTGGAACTGCTAGCCAAGAACAACGTCGGCGTGATCATTTCCGACCAGCGCATGCCGGAAATGACCGGCGTCGAGTTCTTCAAGCGCGTCAAGGAACTTCATCCGGAGACGGCACGCATTGTACTGTCGGACCACACCGAGCTGCAGACCGTGACCGACGCCATCAACGAGGGCGCAGTCTACAAGTTCCTCGTCAAGCCGTGGAATGATGAATTGCTGCGCGCCAACGTCCGCGGGGCTTTCCGGCATCAGGAGCTGGCGCGGGAGAACGAGCACCTGAGTGGCGAATTGAAGGCGGCCAACGCGCAACTGTCGAGCGTCAACCACGAGCTGCAACAACTGCTCTCCGAGAAATCGCGGCAGGCGCAACAAGACGAGATTTTGCTCAAGATCGCACAGGAATCCATGCACCAAGTTCCGCTGGCAGTGGTCGGCGTCGATGGTGACGGCATGGTGGCGCTCGCCAACGCGCGCGCCGAGGCGATGTTCGGCAATGGCGTGCCGCTGCTGGGCAGCTTGGCCGGCGAATCGCCGCTTGCCGGTTGCCTCAGCAGGGCGGTCGTTGGAAAAACTCAGGTGGCGGAGATAGAAGGGCAGCGTTTCAACGTGCTGTGCCAGCCGCTGGGCAATGCCTCGAGTGCGCGTGGCCGGCTGCTGGTGCTGGTGCCGCTGGAAGCAACGTAATGGACGAAGTCGTCGAGCAGATCCGGCTCGAGCGGGCGTGCGCCGGTATGGTGATCGCCGTCGATGTGACGGACGAGGAGGGCAGAGTACTGCTGCCGCGTGGTGCCGTGCTGCGCGATACGCGGTTGGCTATGCTGCGGCGGCACAACATTACGCGGCTGACCATCGTGCCGCAGGCGCAGCCGGACGGGGCCGACTCGCGCATGGCCGTGCTGCGCGAACGCATCGGGCGGTTGTTCCGCAAGCACGGTGACAGCCCGCTCATGCGCCGGCTCGAGCGCGCGGTGCTGGATTACCGGGCAGGAAAGCAACCATGACCGTGCTGTCAATCGAAACGATGCGGTCCAGGGTCGCCACATTGCCGGCGATGCCGTCAGTGGCCATGGAGTTGATGCTGGCTTTCAGCGACGAGGAACTCGAGATCGAGACGCTGGCGCGCAAGCTCTCCTGGGACCAGGCGCTGGTCGCGCGCGTGCTGCGCGTGGCGAATTCGCCGTTCTATGGACTGCGGCGGCAGATCTGCACGGTGCAGGAGGCCGTCGTGGTGCTCGGGTTGTCCAGCGTGCGCGTGCTGGTGACTGCCGCCGCCGTCATCGGCCAGTTCCCGATGCGCGCGCGCCGCGATCTGCACGCGTTCTGGCAGCATTCCATCGGTGTTGCGTGCTGCGCCAAATTGTTGTGCGCGCACGTCAGACAGGACCAGAACACCGCCTTCGTATGCGGGCTGCTGCACGACATCGGGCGTCTGGTGCTGGTGCACTACTACCCCGAACAGTACGCGCAGGTCGAGGATTACTGCGCACGCGAGGATGTCTCCCGGCTCGACGCCGAGCGGGCGGTGCTCGGGCTCGATCACGCCGCGATCGGCGCCGCGCTCGTCGCGCACTGGAACTTCCCCCCGCAAATCCAGCAGGTGGTCGCCGGTCACCACCTGACCGAAGCGGCCGCCCCCTCGGTGCTCACCTCGCTCACGCACGTCGCCGATGTGATCTGCCATGCGCTCGAAATCGGCGCCGAACCCATCGGGGGGGTGCCCGTGCTGTCGGAGACCGCGTGGGCGGCGGCGAAGATCGAGTGGAGCGAGTTGACCTCGCGCTTCGCCCAGATCGAGGCGCAGATCGAGAGCGCAAGCCTGCTGATCGATTAGCACGGCGATTCCTCAGGGCAATCAGAAATGGCAAACCTGCTCCACGTCCTTATCGTCGAGGACAACGACGACGACCGGGAGCTGCTGGTGGCGGAACTGCAAAGCGGCGGCTACGACCTCGTCCACGATTGCGTGCGGAGCGCCGACAAAATGCGCGCGGCCCTCGTTCGCGGCCAATGGGATGTCGTCATTTCCGATTACGCGATGCCCGGCTTCTGCGGTATCGACGCATTGCACATTCTGCGGGAGCGGTGCCTCGATCTGCCCTTCATCATCGTCTCCGGCAAGATCGGCGAAGCCACCGCAGTGGAGCTGATGAAGAGCGGCGCGCACGATTACATCAGCAAGGACGACCTCCGGCGCCTGCTGCCCGCAGTGGAGCGCGAGTTGCGGGAGGCGGCCGCGCGGCGCGAGCACCGGTTGGCAAAGGAGGCCGAGAGCAAACGCACCGAAGAGTGTTTGCAGAGGACCAACCGGGTTCTCGAGTCGACCAATGAGCGATTGCACGAGACGCAGAACCAGTTGCTGCAATCCGAAAAAATGGCCTCGATCGGGCAATTGGCAGCCGGGGTCGCGCACGAGATCAATAATCCGATCGGCTATGTCCATTCGAACCTGGGAACGCTGGAGAAATACCTGAGGGAAGTGTTTTCGGTGCTCGCAGCCTACGAGTCGGCGGAGACCTCGTTGGCGCCCGAGGCGCTGAGCGCGCTGCGCACACTGAAACAGAAGGCCGATCTGGAGTTCCTGCGCGAGGACATCGGCTTGCTGATGAGCGAGTCGAAGGAAGGCATTACGCGGGTGAAGCAGATTGTGCAGGACTTGAAGGACTTCTCGCGCGTCGGCGCGCAGGACGAGTGGCAGTGGGCGGACCTGCATCAGGGCATCGATTCCACACTCAACATCGTCAACAACGAGTTGAAGTACAAGGCGCAGGTGCTCAAGCGCTATGGCGAGTTGCCGGAAATCGAGTGCCTGCCCTCGCAGTTGAACCAGGTGTTCCTGAACTTGTTGGTCAATGCCGGGCACTCGATCGAGGAGCGCGGCACGATTACCATCCGCAGCGGCATGGCGGATGGAAATGAGGTGTGGGTCGAAATCGCCGACACCGGCAAAGGCATTGCGCCGGACCACCTGGACCGGATATTCGATCCGTTTTTCACCACCAAGCCGGTGGGCAAAGGCACGGGCCTCGGGCTGTCGCTATCTTACGGTATCGTGCGGAAGCACGACGGCCGGATCGAAGTCGAGAGCACGGTCGGCAAGGGTACCACCTTCCGCATCCGGCTGCCGGTGCGGCATGCCGGCGCGACTCAGCCGGCGTAACTGGTGAAGGCATAAGGTGGACCAGGCCGATACCGCTCTGACCGTGCACACGCACGCCCAACCGGCGACGCTGCTGTGCGTCGATGACGAGGCGAACATCCTGAGCGCGCTCAAGCGCCTGTTCCGTCCGCACGGCTACCGCGTGCTGACCGCGCTTAGCGGCGAGCAGGGCCTCAAGCTGTTGGGCGAAACCGGGGTCGATTTGGTGATTTCCGACATGCGCATGCCGGAGATGGACGGCGCGAGCTTTCTCGAGCAAGTGCGTCAGCGCTGGCCCGACACGATGCGCATCCTGCTGACCGGATACTCCGACATCACCTCGACCATCGCTGCGGTCAACCGCGGCGAGATCTACCGCTACATCTCGAAGCCGTGGCTCGACGACGATGTCGTCATGGTGGTGCGGCAGGCGTTTGAGCTACAGGGCCTGGCGCGCGAAAAAGCCCGGCTCGTCGAGTTGATCCGCAAGCAAAACCTCGATCTGGCGAAGCTCAACGCCGGTCTCGAGGATATCGTCACGCAGCGCACCGTCGCGCTGCACCAAGCTCTGGATTCCCTGGAGCAGGCGCATAGCAACCTTAAGAAGAGCTTCTTCACTTCAATCACGGTGTTCTCCAATCTGATCGAGCTGCGCCAGGGCGCGGCGGTCCATTCGCGCCGCGTCGCCGATTACGTACGCCGCATAGCAAAGCGCATGAAGCTCGGAAATTTGGAAACCCAGGACATCGCCGTGGCCGCGCTGTTGCGCGATATCGGCAAGCTGGCACTGCCCGACCGGTTGGCCGGCAAACCGGTCGAGATGCTGAGCAGCGAGGAGCGTCGCGAGTTCACCAAACATCCGGTCAAGGGCCAGGCCGCGCTGATGGCACTGGAGCAGCTTGCGGGCGCCGCACGTCTGATCCGCAGCCAGCACGAGCGTTACGACGGCATGGGGTACCCGGACCGCCTGAGTGGTTCCGAGATCCCTTTGGGCGCGCGCATCCTGGCCGTGGCCAGCGATTACGATGGATTGCAGCACGGCCTCGTGACCAACCGGTGGCTTAGCACCGCCCAGGCCCAAGCGTTCATCGTTGACAACCGCGGCAAACGCTACGATCCAGACGTGGTGGATGCGTTCGTCGACGCCGTCGGGGTGACGGCCACGCCACCGGCACCGATCGCGGAAGTGCAGATAACGCCCGCGCGGCTGCACAGCGGTATGGTGCTGACACGGGACATGGTGACACGGGACGGGATTTTATTGCTGTCCCGGGACCATGTGCTGGATGCAGCATTGATCAAGATTATCCGCGAGTACGAAGAAAACGACGCACACCCTTTCAACGTCCACGTGCGCGCGATGAATGGCGGATGACGGGTTACCGTGTCACGCTCGCTGTTCGCGACGAATTTAGCTGGGGAGCACCCATCGCGCGAATAGCCGGCGTTTCACCCACGTTCTCGGCGTTTGAATCATCGGCGGACCTGATACTGTAGGTCCAGCGAAATCCTGCCCGCCTCGCATGGCATCCATGACAATCTAGCGGCCGAACAATCCCCATGGCACCCAAATCCCGTACGGCTCGATCGATTCTGAATTTTGTATTACCTGGAAAAAAGAACGCAGACCGCGCGGAACCGTCGGTTGGGTCCGGACCCGAAACAAAATCCGCCGAAAGTCCACTTGCCGCGCTGGGAGGGCCATTCGCAATCGTGGCATCCCCGGGGATTGAGGACGAAAAACAGACGCGCACCAGCGCGGAAAGCAATGCAATCCGGGAAGCCGGGATCCGCATCGCGGCCGATGCGAAGGCCAGAGTAGCGGCGGAAGCGCGGGCCCGCGCGGAAGCCAACGCGGCCGCGATGGCGATGGCGAGAACAGAAGCAGAATTTGCGGCGACCGAAGAAGCGCGGGCCAGAGCCAAGGCTGAAACCCGCGCCACCGACGAGGCCAATGCGCGCCGGGAGGCGGAAGCGAGCGCGAGGCAGATGGCAGAGGCGGCGGCGATAGCCGAGCAGGGGATCACTGCCTTGGCGCAATCCAAGGCGGCAACAACGGCTTGGGCAGCGGCGGAAGCCCGCTCCCGCCTGGAAGCAGAAACCACGGCATTCGAACGATCCAAGGCCAGAGCAGCCGCGGAGACTGCCGCCAAGGTAGCGGCGGAAGCAAGGATCAGGGCTGAACAAGAAGCAACGGCTGTTGCTTTGGAAACCGCCGAAGCAGAAGCCCAGGCAACCCGAATGGCGCAAGCCAGGATACTGGCTGAGGAAGACGCTCTGGCGGCGGCGCAGGCGATTGTGGAAGCGGAGGCAAAGGTTGCAGAAGAATTTCAGGCGCGTGCCAAGGCGGAAGCCGAGGCTCTGGAACAAACCCGGCTGCGGGTAGGCGCGGAGACCAGAGCGAGGACGGCAGCAGAGGCCAGGGTAAGGGCCGAAGAATCTGCGCAGGCGGTGGCCGACGCCAAGGCGGAAGCTGAGACTGCGGCGGCAGAAGAGGCGCGGGCCGGAGCGAAGGTGGAGGCGCGCGCAAAGGAGGAAATCCAGGCGCGCACGGAAGCACAAGCCAGGGCCCGGGAAGCCGCGGAAGCGACTCTCAAGGTTGAGCAAGCGGCAAAGGCGATGGCCGAAGCACGAGCGGCAGCGGAGACCACGGCGGCGCAGGCAGTCGAGGCCCGGATCAGAGCGGAAGCGCGAGCGCGGGATGCGGCGCACGCGCGCACTGCGGCAGAGGCCAAAGCGGAGGCGGCAGCACAAGCCCGAGCCCAGGCGGAAGAAGCGGCGGCGGAAATGGCCAAACACAGAGCGGAGGCGGAAATCGCCGCAACTGAAGAAACACAAGCCAGGGTCAGGGCGGAAGCCCGGGCGGTGAAGGAAGCGCGGGTGCACGCGGAAGCAGATGCGGAAGCCAGGCTGGCCGCCGAGGCAAGGTCCCGCGCCGAAGTCAGAGCCACAGCAGCCGCGGAAGCACGATGCCGGGCCGATGCCGCCGCAACCGAGGAGGCGCAAGCCCGGGCAAGAACCGAAGCCAAAGCTCTTGACGAAGCCAAACTCCGCAAGGAAGCAGATGCCAAGGCCGTGGCGGCCGCCGAAGCGCGACTCAAGGCCGAGGAAGAAATCACTGCGCTGGCGATAGCAAAAGCCCAGGCGGTAATTGCTACCACTGAAGAAACACAAGCCAGGGTCAGGATGGAAGCTCAGGCCATGGAACAAGCCTTGGCCCGAGCCGAGGCGGAAGCCGAGGCGAAAGACGCGGCAAGAGCACGGGCCGAAGCTGAGGCAGAGGCCAAAGCGATCGCTCTCGCGAGAGCCGAAGCCGAGACCGCCGCAAAAGCAGAAGCCGATGCCAGGACCGAGGCGGAAGCTCAAGCCATGCACGAAGCCCGGTATCGTGCTGCAGCTGAAATGAACGCGAAACAAGCAGCGTCCGCGAGGGAAAAAGCACAGCAGGAAGCCACGGGCGCGCTACTGGCAAGAGTCCAAGCAGAAGCGGATGCTATCGAAACAGCGCAGACCCGGGCCAAAGCGGAAGAAGAAGCGACGGCCATGGCGCAAGCGCGGGCACAGGCCGATGCCCTCGCCACGGAAAAAGCACAAGCCAGGATAAGCGCCGAAGCACGGGCACTTGACGAAGCCCGATCCCGCGCGCACGCCGAAGCCCACGCCGAACAGGCAGCACGTGCACGGGCCGAAGCCGACGCAGAGGCCAAAGCGATCGCGATCGCGAGAGCCGAAGCCGAGACGGCTGCAGCGGCAGAGGCCGATGCCCGGATCAAGGCCGAAGCGCAAGCGGTGGACGAAGCGCGGTGTCGCGCAGCGGCCGAATTCAATGCGCGAGTAGCGGCAATTGCAAGGGAAAAAGCACAGCAGGAAGCCACGCAGGCGCTACTGGCGAGGGTCCAGGCAGAAGAAGCAGCTAGAGCGATGGCAGAAGCAAAGGCAACGGAAGAAGCCGCTGCGACTGAACGAGCTCGATCCAAGACGATCATGGAAAGCCGCGCTCTCGAGGACGCCAAACTGCGCGCGGAAGCCGACATCAGGGCCAACGAGGCAGCGCAGACCCGAGCCCAGTCAGAAAAAGAAGCTGCCGCCATGGCGCAAGCACGGGCACAGGCAGATGCCGAGGCTGCAGAAAAAGCGCAAGCCAGAATGAGCGCCGACGCGGGGGCGCTTGAAGAAGCGCAATCCCGAGCGCAGGCGGAAGCCCATGCCGAACAGGCAGCACGTGCACGCACCGAAGCTGAGGCCGAAGTCAAAGTAGTTGCTCTGGCGAGAGCCGAAGCTGAGACGGCTGCAGCGGCAGAAGCCGATGCCCGGATCAAGGCAGAAGCCCAGGCCGAACAAGCGGCAAGAGCACGCGCCGAGGCTGATGCACAAGCCAAAGCGGCCGCTCTCGCGAGAGCCGAAGCCGAGACGGCGGCAGCGGTGGAAGCTGATGCCCTGACCAAGGCCGAAGCCCACGCCATGGACGAAGCCCGGTGTCGCGCAGCAGCAGAAATCAATGCGCGAGAAACAGCATCCGCAAGGGCAAAAACACAGCAAGAAGCCACGCGCTTGCTACTGGAAAGGGTTCAGGCTGAGGCGGGTGCAATCGAAGCATCGCAGACCCGCGCCAAAGCGGAAGAAGAAGCTGCCGCCATGGCGCAAGCGCGGGCGCAGGCAGATGCCGACGCTGCGGAAAAAGCGCAAGCCAGAATGAGCGCCGAAGCACGGGCGCTTGAAGAAGCGCGCTTCCGCGCGCAAGCGGAAGCTCAGGCCGGGCAAGCAGCACGAGCACGCGCCGAGGCTGAAGCGCAAGCCAAAGCGGCCGCCCTTGCAAGAGCCGAAGCCGAGACGGCGGCAGCGGCAGAAGCCGATGCCCTGACCAAGGCCGAAGCCCATGCCATGGACGAAGCCCGGTGTCGCGCAGCAGCAGAAATCAAAGCGCGAGAAGCGGCATCCGCAAGGGCAAAAACACAGCACGACGCCACGGACGCGCTACTGGCAAGGATTCAGGCAGAGGAAGCGGCTAGAGCGATGGCAGAAGCAAAGGTAACGCAGGAGGCCGCTGCGACTGGACAAGCTCAAGCCAAGGCGATCATGGAAAGCCGAGCGCTCGAGGAAGCCAGATTGCGTGCGGCAGCCGACATCAGGGCCGGTGAAGCCGCCAAGGCAAGAACCGAAGCCGAGGCAGAAGCCAAAGCAGTTGCTCTCGCGAGAGCCGAAGCCGAGATCGCCGCAAAAGCAGAAGCCGATGCCCGGATCGAGGCCGAAGCGCAGGCGATGGACAAAGCGCGGTGTCGTGCGGCGGCTGAAATCAATGCGCGACAAGCAGCGGCCGCGAGGGAAAAAACACAGCGGGAAGTCACGTGCGCGGTACTCGCGAGGGTCCAGGCTGACGCAAGTGCAGTCGACGCAGCGCAGGCTCGGGTCCACGCAGAAGAAGCCGCTAGGGCGATGGCAGAAGCAAGGGCAACGGAAGAAGCCGTTGCGACTGGATACGCTCAAGCCAGGACGATCACGGAAAACCGTGCGCTCGAGGAAGCCAGATTGCGTGCGGCAGCCGACATCAGGGCCGGTGAAGCCGCCAAGGCAAGAGCCGAAGCCGAGGCAGAAGCCAAGGCAACCGCTCTCGCGAGAGCCGAGGCCGAGACGGCTGCAGCGGCAGAAGCCGATGCCCGGATCGAGGCCGAAGCGCAGGCGATGGACGAAGCGCGGTGCCGCGCGGTGGCTGAAATCAACGCGCGGCATGCGGCATCCGCCAGGGAAAAAGCCCAGCAGGAAGGCATGGCCGCAGCGCTCAGAAGAGCGGCGGCCGAAGCGGCCGCTACGGAAGCGCTGCACGCCAAAGCCAGAGCAGACGAAGAAGCGTCTGCTGCTGCGCAGGCCAAGGCGGAAGCAGAAACCGCAGCGGCTGAAGAAGCCCAGGCCAGAGCCGAAGCAGAAGAAGACGCTACGGCCATCGCGCAAGCGCGAGCACAGGCCGATGTCGTGGCCGCGGAAAAAGCACAAGCCAGAATGAACGCCGAAGCCGAAGCGCTGGAAGCAGCTCAATCCCGCGCCCAAGCCGAAGTCCAGGCCGAACACGCGGCAAAAGCACGAGCCGAAGCTGATGCAGAGGCCGAGCAAGCAGCACGGGCACGCACCGAAGCTGATGCAGAGGCCAAAGAATTCGCTCTCGCAAGGGCTGAGGCCGAGACGGCGGCAGTGGTGGAAGCGGATGCGAGGATCAAGGCTGAAGCGCAGGCGATGGACGAAGCGCGGTGCCGCGCGGTGGCTGAAATCAACGCGCGGCAAGCGGCATCCACCAGGGAAAAAGCCCAGCAGGAAGGCACGGCCGCAGCGCTCAGAAGAGCGGCGGCCGAAGCTGCCGCTACGGAAGCAATGCACGCCAGAGTCAGAGCAGACGAAGAAGCATGGGTTGTTGCGCAAGCCAAGGCGGAAGCAGAAACCGCGGCGGCGAAAGAAGCCCAGGCCAGAGCGAAGACGGAGGCTCAGGCCACGGAACAAGCGCGAGCGCGAGCTGAAGCGGAAACCGAGGCCAAGCGGGCAGCGCAGACCAGAGTCAAAGCAGAAGAAGACGCGACGGCCATCGCGCAGGCGCGAGCACAGGCCGATGTCGTGGCCGCGGAAAAAGCACAAGCCAGAATGAACGCCGAAGCCGAAGCGCTGGAAGAAGCTCAATCCCGCGCGCAGGCCGAAGTCCAGGCCGAACACGCGGCAAGAGCACGAGCCGAAGCTGAAGCCGAGGCCGAGCAAGCGGCACGAACACGAGCCGAAGCTGATGCAAGAGCCAAAGAATTCGCGCTCGCAAGGGCTGAGGCCGAGACGGCGGCAGTGGTGGAAGCGGATACGAGGATCAAGGCCGAAGCGCAGGCGATGGACGAAGCGCGGTGCCGCGCGGTGGCTGAAATCAACGCGCGGCAAGCGGCATCCGTCAGGGAAAAAGCCCAGCAGGAAGGCACGGCCGCAGCGCTCAGAAGAGCGGCGGCCGAAGCGGCCGCTACGGAAGCGCTGCACGCCAAAGCCAGAGCAGACGAAGAAGCGTCTGTTGCTGCCCAGGCCAAGGCAGAAGCAGAAACCGCGGCGGCGAAAGAAAGTCAGGCCCGAGCGACATCGGAGGCGCTCGCAACAGAGGAAATCCGGGCCCGCACCGAAGCGCAAGCTCGAGCCCGCGAAGCGGCAGAAGCGAATATCAAGGCCGAGCAGGCAGCAAAGGCCGTGGCCGAAGCCCGAATGGGAGCTGAAACTGCGGCTGCGCAGGCCGCCGAGGCGCGGATCAGGGCGGAAACCCGCGCGCAAGACGAGGCTCATGCCCGCACTGCGGCAGAAGCCAAAGCTGAGGCGGCAGCACAAGCCCGCGCGCAGGCCGAACAAGCCGCAGCGGCAATGGCCAATCAAAGAACCGAGGCCGAAACCGCGGTTGCTGAGGAAACCCAGGCACGGATCATGGCCGAAGCCTGCGCGGTCAAGGAAGCACGGGTGCGCGCAGAGGCGGTGGCGCTCGCCAAGCTGGCCGCCGAGACCCGGTCCCGCGCTGAAGTTAGAGCCACAGCAGCCGTGGAAGCAAGATGCTGGGCCGACGCTGCCGCCGCCGAGGAGGCGCAAGCGCGGGCAAAAGTCGAGGCCCAAGCTCTCGAGCAAGCCACGGCCCGCAAGGAAGCGGATGCCGAGGCCATAGCGGCGGCCGAAGCGCGGCTCAAGTCCGAGCAAGAAATCACCGCACTGGCGGTAACAAAAGCCCAGGCGGAAGTTGCGGGCGCAGAGGAGGCCAGAGCCCGGGTCAGAATCGAGGCAAAGGCTGCGGAATACGCTCTTGCTCGCGCCGAGGCGGAGTCCGAAGCCAGGGGGGTCGCGCAGGCGCGAGCCCAAGCCGAAGAAGAAGCAACGGCGATGGCGCAAGCGCGGTCACAGGCAGATGCCCTCGCCACGGAGAGAGCGCAAGCCAGAATGAGCGCCGAAGCCCAGACACTGCAACATGCCCAATCCCGCGCGCGGGCCGAAGCCGGGGCCGAACAAGCAGCAATAGCACGCGCCGAAGCTGAAGCACGGGCCCAGGCACACGCGCTCGCGCGCGCCGAGGCCGAAACGGTGGCCGCAGCCGAAGCTAATGCCAGGATCAAGGCGGAGCAAGCAGCAAAAACCATGGCCGAAGCCCGCGCGGCAGCTGAAGCCGCAGCCGCGCAGGCGGCCGAGGCGCGCCTCAGAGTGGAAGCCAACTCCCGAGACGAGGCCGATGCGCGCACCGCGGCTGAGGCCAAGGCCGAGGCGGCAGCACAAGCTCACGCCCAGGCCGAACAAGCGGCAAGGGCAATCGCCGAACAAAGAACCGAGGCCGAAACCGCGGCCGCTGAGGAAATTCAGGCAAGGAACATGGCCGAAGCGTGCGCGGCCAAGGAAGCACGAGTGCGCGCAGAGGCAGAGGCGGTCGCGAAGTTGGCTGCCGAGACCAGGTCCCGCGCTGAAGTCAGAGCCGCAGCAGCTGCGGATGCAAGATGCCGGGCTGATGCCGCCGCCGCCGCCGAGGCGCAAGCGCGGGCAACAGTCGAAGCCAAGGCTCTCGAGGAAGCCAAGGCCCGCGGGGAAGCCGAGGCCAAAGCCGTAGCAGCGGCCGAGGCGCGCCTCAAGTCCGAGCAGGAAATCACCGCACTGGCGGTAACAAAAGCCCAAGCCGAAGTTGCGAGCGCAGAGGCGGCGCGAGCCCGCGTCAGGATCAAGGCTCAAGCCGCGGAACAGGCCCGCGCCCACGCCGAGGCGGAAGCCGAGGCTGCCGCCTCGGCCGCCGCTCCAGCCAGAGCCATAATCGACATCAAGGCGCTGGCAAACGCAAAATCCGCGCGGACTCTAAGTGCTGTGACCGCCACGAATGGACCGACAGGCGCAGTGATTGCAGCTCAGACGAAACGCGATGAGCGTTCGAGGTCGATCCGCCGGCTAACCGCCGCTGCCGTGCCAGCAATTCTGGTTACGGCTGTGGCCTCAAGCATGGCTTACATTTATCCGCCGCAACCTGATTTTCCGTCCGCACACAGCGCCTCAATGCAGCGTAGCGAACGCCCGGCAGCAGCGGAACAGCTGAATTTCGGCATCACGTCCGCGATGGCGGCAGCGCCCACTGACGCAAACAACGGACCACGAGATTTTGCGTGGAACGGCTTGAAGCTCTCGGGTGAGTTGTCAGGCCGCCAGGAGAAAAATCATTAGATTGTTTATTCTGCGCAAATAATCCAACGGGTGAGCGTGTATACGAGCGTAAATCCTTGAACCTTTGTGGCCCCCGTGGCTCGGTTCTGCGCTTTGCAGGATCATTTGACCCGGATAACTCCCTGGGCGACCCGCTGGGCGATGGGAACTGTGGATTCCACGCCCTCCCCAAATTCGAGGACGGTATATTCCGCGTAGCCGTTTTCTCTGACAATCTGCTCCGCGCGGCGGTAGAAAATCTGCGTGGCCTCCCCGTCTCCGCCCATGGTAAAGCGTTTTTTGCGCAGCGCGATCCTGAACCGGCTGTCACTGATGCGAACTTCCTCGATCTGCCAGTTGGGACTCAACGGGTCCACCACAAAATAAATCACCGCTCCCAAGGCTATCGCCTCGGCGGGTATGGTCAATGACTTCGACAGCACGATTGATTCGTTCGGAATCATGGGTCTGATGGTATTTCCCCTGCTGTCCGTGCCCAAGGTACCATTGCTACCGGAAGGACCGTTGGTCGCGATCCCGCAACCGGCAAAACCCAGCAGGATGAACAGAATGATGTTACGTTTCATCGTCGCACTTTCCCGTCAAATGTATTCGAACAGCGACAGGCCGGAAACTTTCACAAACGATTTCTGCGCCGCCTCGAGATACACCTGCTGCTGATTGAGCGTGGCGATCGCCTTCGCATAATCCACATCCTGCAATTGCGACAGGGTTTGTTGATATTGCACGGCAAGACCGTCGCCGGCGCTTTGCAAGGCATCCACTTCCTGCAAGCGCGTGCCGATCGCGGCGCGGATGCCGAGAATATTGTCGAGACCGTGGTCGAGATTCAGCAGCGCGGCATTCAGGCCGTTGATCAGCTTGGCGCTGCCGTTCTGGCCGCTCAGCGGCGCCGCCACCACGGCAATCAAATCACTGAGAGTCCTGAACAGGCTCTGGTTGGTGCTCGGCGCCACGGTAAACTGGTCGCCGTCAGCCGGCGTGCCCTGGATCTCCAATTGGAGCCCGTCGAAACTGATGCTGTTGCCGCTGGTGTAAGGGTTGGCGGTCGAAAGTGTGGTGGCGGTGGTGGTATCGACAACATTGTAGGTAACAGCGCCGGCCGCGACCGAGAAAGTGATCTGATAGTCGTGGCCGGTCAGACTCGCGGGCGTGACGACAGTACCGGGACTGATCACCCCGCTGCCGGAATTCGCCGCGGCTGCCGTGGCCACAAACACGCCATTGCCGTTCTTGATGCGCTCAAAGACGTCGGTGCCGGAATCGCTCACCGCGATCTGGCGCGAGGCGGATGCCTGGATCAGGCGTTGCCCCTGGTCGCCGGAATACTGCACGCCCGCCGCGGTCTGGGCAAACGGCTTGGTGCGCCCCTGATAGCCCGAAAACAAATGCTCCCCCGCGCCATCGACGCTGTTCGCCAGACCGATTAATTCGTCGAGCCTGCCACGCAGACCGGTGGCGAGGCTCGCCCGGTCGCGATCGATGAGAATCGGATTGCCGGCAGTGAGCGCCACTGTCCTCACGTCATGAACCAGGCTTGTCACCGCCTGCAATACGCTTTCCGCCAGACCGAGGCTCGTGGCCGCGTCGTTGCGGTTTTCAGCGTACTGCGTGTTGAGCGATTCGGCCTGCGTAACGTCGAGCGCCCGCGCCGCCGCAACCGGGTCGTCCGCAGGCGTCAGAATGCGTCTGCCGGTCGAGACCTGCTGCTGGGTTTTGAGCAGCCCCTCCTGCTGCCGCAGGATGGAAGCCACGCCGAGTTCATATACGGAATTGGTGCTGACGCGCATGGCATGGGGTCCTTATCTGTCGAGATTGAGCAGGGTATCGAACAGCATATTTGCAATCTGAATCACCTTTCCGGCGGCCTGGTACGCCTGCTGATAACGCAACAGGTTAGCCGCCTCTTCATCGAGATTGACTCCTGAGACCGACTGCTGTGCTTGTTCGGTCTGCGCGACCAGGTTCGCCTGCGCCTTGCTGGTCACTTCCAGTTCGCGGGTCTTGTTACCGACCTGGCTCACCAGTTGCCCGTACGCCGACTGGTAAGTCGTGGTGCCGTCGGCAAGAGTGTTCTGAATCTGCAGACTACCCAGGAGCAGCGCGTTGCGGTTATCAGACGCGCCATTGCTGTTGGGCCCGATGGTGAACGTGTCTCCCGCAGCCGGGCTGCCGCTGATCTGCAACGTCCAGCCATGGAAACTGATATCAGCACCCGCAGTGTAAGCCTGATTGTTCGCCGGCAAACCAGCGCCTGCGCCCGTCACGTCAAACTGGCCGTCGTACGGTACATGAAATGCAATCGTCACCGCTTGCTGCAGGTCGATATCGACCGGCGGCGGTGAATTGACGGAGCCTGCGCTGATGGTCGCCGATCCGGAATTTGTCAGCGCGGCCGCAGTGCGGATCGGCGCGGCAGCAGCGATCTTTCCGGTATCGTTGATCGTCACGGTAATATCGCGCGCGCCGTTGCGCGTCGGCTGGATCACAAAGCTTTCGCTGGCATTGATGGTCGCCGCGGTGATGCTGATGCCATCGAGGCTCAGAGGTGCCGCTCCCGAAGGCAGCACCGTGGAACTGACCGAGGTATTGTCCGACAGCCTCGTCAACGTGTAGTTGGTGCCGTCGAAATCGAATTGATAGTCGCTCGTGGTAAGCGCACCTGCGTTGCTGATGCTCGCGGCAACGCTGGATGCCGGGTTGTTTCCGGCTACCGAAATCACGCCTGGAACCGCGACGCCAAAAAAATCGCCGCCGATAGCGCCGTTCAGGTCCTGCCCCAGGCGGTGCTGGTCGTTGAAGGTTTGCGCGAGACCGATGGCGACGCGTCCGAGCGCATTTTGCGCGCTGTCCAGCGTGCCGCTGCGGAACGCCAGAACTCCGCCGAGGCTGCCTCCTTGCAAAGTGCTTTCCGGAATCGGGATCGTATTGCCGCCGGCAACGTAGCCGACCACCGTCTTCGCGGGGTCGGCAGACGAAGCCATCGTATCGAGAGTGAGGGTCAGCGCACCCAGCACCAGCGCCTGGCCGTTGCCGACGAAAACATTGAAGGTGCCATCGCTTTGCCGCACCACGGCGATATTGATCACGCGGCCAAGCTCGGCCACCAGCGCATCACGTTGGTCGAGCAGGTCGTTTGCCGGTTGCCTGCTGTTCGCGTCCCCGACGAGAGCGATACTCTGGTTCAGGTTGGCAATCTGCTGCGCCAGCGAGTTGATCTCGGTCACACTGCCGACGATCTGGCTGTTGACGCCGTCGCGGAATTCCGTAAAGCGCTGGTTCAGCTCCTGGAACCGTGTTGCCAGCGACTGCGCGCTGCCCAACAATACTTGACGTGACGGCACCGATGCGGGATCGGCGGCGACATCCTGCGTTGCGTTAAAGAAACTCTGTAGCGTCGGCGACAATCCGGCACTCGGGTCCCCAAGCATGTTATTGAGCAGCCTGATCTGGCTGTAATAGCTGTCGAGCTGGCTGCTCTGGGTCTGCGCCTGCGACACCTGACCGGCAAGGAACTCGCTGTAGACGCGCCTCACCGTCGAAACCTGCACCCCCTGCCCGAGGTAACCGGAACCGGTCAAATGAGGGCGGTTGCTGGACTCAACGATTTGCTGCCGGTTATAGCCCGGTGTAGCGGCGTTGCTGATGTTGTGACCGGTCGTCAGCAGGCCTGCCTGCGCTGCATTGAGGCCCGAAATGCCGATGCCGAAGATGCCGTTTCCCATTTCAGACCCTCAGATTTCCAAGTACCTTTAACGGCAGAACAATCACCCTGCTAAACCGGGCCGACAATGCAGAATCGACTGGTGCGAGGCGTTCATGTCGTGAGACTTAGTCGCAGTGTGTTGCCTTGCAGAATCCGCATCAGCTTGTCCGCATACATCGGATCGGTAGCGTATCCCGCCTGCTGCAGGCCGCGCGCAAAACCGGCCGCGTCCCGTCGATCGAGCACCGCCGCGTAACGCGGGTTGCCGCGCAGCAGGTTCCCGTAGTCACGAAACGCTTCGGCATAGGAGCCATAGGCTCGGAATTTTTCCACCGTCTTCTGCGGTGTGCCGTTTACGTGCTCGGTGGTGACCGTCTCAACCACGGGTCCCGACCAGTTGCGGCCGGCCTTGATGCCGAACAGGTTGAAGCTCGGGTTGCCGTCGGCGCGCCGGATCTCGTGTCTGCCCCACCCGGATTCCAGCGCCGCCTGGGCCACGACGAATTGCGCCGGGATCCCTATCGCCTGGCCTGCGTCCCTTGCATAGTTCCAAACCTTATTCACGAACTCGCGCGCCGCAGGCGGGACTAACCCGCTTTGCCGCGCCGGGGCGGGATCTGCCGCGGGTGCCAGTGCCGCCGTCGCGGGTTGCGGCACATCCGGGGCAACCGTACGGGCCAATTGCCTGATCATGTTATCGATCCCTTTCGGCGACAGGTTCTGCGTCACGCTCTGGCCGGGGATCGAGGCCAGGGCACGGGTTTGCTTGCCGTCGAACCAACTGTGCGGGGGCATCGTCTTGGGAGGCGCACCCGGCGCGGTAACGGCATTACCTGGAAGCACTGCCGTCGGCGCGGACGTTGGCCGCACATCGGGGGCAGGAGCGCGTGATAATTGTCTGACCATGATGTCGGCGAGGCCGATCCCCTTCGCAGACAGGTTCTGCGCCAGTTGCTGATCCAGCAGCGAAGTGTAGAGGCGCGTTTGCTCGCTGTTGAACAGCCCCTCTTGGGGCGTCGCTTCCCGCATGCTTTTGAGCAGCATGTTCATGAACAGCGCCTCGAACTGCCGCGCCGCTCCCTTCAGCGCCTGCTCCGGATCCTGCTTTGCCTGCAGGCGTAACCGGTCAACGCTCTGGGCGTCAACCGCAAGTCTGCCTGAAATGTCGAATGAGTTAATCATTCGAAATTTTTTCGCCGCAAAGAACGCAAATGGAATGACTAGATTCTTGGTTCATTTCTCTGTGTCCTCTGTGCTCTCCGTGGCAAAGAGCCGCGCTCTTAGATAATTTCCAGATCGGCGCGCAATGCGCCCGCCGCTTTCATCGCTTGCAGGATGGAAAGCAGGTCCTGGGGCGTGGCGCCAATCGCATTCAGTGCCTTCACCACGTCTCCCAGCGCCACACTGTTCTGCACCATCACCAGGCCACCTTTGTCGGAGCGGATCTCTATCTGCGTGCGTTCCGTCTGAGCTGTCTGGCCCAGGGGCGAGAACGGCGCCGGCTGGCTGATCACCGGCTCGCTGCTGATGATCACCGACAGGTTGCCGTGGGCCACGGCGACCGTATCCAAAGTGACGGATTGATTCATCACCACCGATCCGGTACGCGCATTGATGATGACTTTCGCCATGGACTGGGCCGGTCTCACATCGAGACTCTCGACCTCGGACAGAAATGCGACGCGCTGGTCGCTGCCGGCGGGCGCATGGACCTGGATTACGCGGCCATCGAGAGCGGTGGCGATACCCTGACCCAAGTTGCTGTTGATGGCATCCACAATGCGCCGCGCCGTGGTGAAATCGGTCGTGTTCAGTTCGAGGTGGATAAAGTCGCCTTGTCCCAGCGGCGTTGCCACTGTGCGCTCCACGGTTGCGCCAGCGGTGATGCGGCCCGCGCTCAAGTGATTGACCTGGACGCTGCTGCTGCCGCTGGCTGAAGATGCACCTACGCCGCCCACCAGCACATTGCCCTGGGCCATCGCATAAACTTGGCCATCCGCCCCTTTCAGTGGAGTCATCAGCAACGTGCCGCCGCGCAAACTCTTGGCATTGCCCATGGATGACACGGTCACATCTATGGTTTGCCCTGGCTTCGCAAATGCCGGCAGGGTGGCAGTCACCATCACCGCGGCCACATTGCGCAATTGCAGGCTGGTGCCGGGCGGCAGATTCACTCCCAGTTGCCCCAGCATGCTGGTAATGCTCTGCACGGTGAAGGGGGTCTGAGTGGTCTGGTCACCGCTACCGTCGAGACCCACGATCAGGCCATAGCCGATCAACTGATTGCTGCGCATGCCTTGGATCGCCGCCAGGTCCTTGATGCGTTCGGCGCGGGCTTCGTTCGCTCCGAAGACGAAGAGGAAGGCAAGCACAAGCACGGCAAGATAGGCGATCCAGAATATGCCTGCGGCATTGGGAACCAGCTTGCGTAAGCCTGCGTTGCCTGCGTCCGATGCCGGATGGTTGACGGCCACCAGCCACACCACCAGCCACGCCACTATCCGCTCCAATACCGCGATCATCGGTTCTCCTTGCGCTTCACTGCTCACCTCTCACGCTTCGCTCAAAACGGCAGGAACGACTGAAAGAATCGCGACATCCATCCCATCGTCTGGGCTTCGTCTATGTACCCGTTGGCGCGATACTCGAGGCGCGCGTCCGCCACTTGCACCGACGACACGGTGTTGTTGTTAACGATGGTGGTGGGATTCACTACGCCGGAAAAGCGGATGAATTCCGAACCCTGGTTGATGCCCACCTGCTTTTCACCGCTCACCAGCAGATTGCCGTTGGCCAGCACCTCGATCACTGTAACGGTGATGGTGCCGGTGAAGTCGTTGTTGCTCGCGCTCTCGCCCTTGCCGTCAAATGTATTGGCCGAACTCGCCGCCAGGGTCGAACTCTGGAAGCTCTTGCCGGGCAGGCCGCTGATAGTGGGCGCCGAGTAGCTATTGCTGCCAGCGCGGTTCGCACTGCTGTTGGATTTCTTGCTGGCGTTGGTCTTTTCGTTGATGGCAATGATCAGCGTATCGCCGACGTTGCGCGCCCGGCGGTCTTCAAACAGCGGTATCTGGCGGTAGGTGGCCTGATAGATGCTGCCGTTTGCCCGCGCCGGTGCAGACTGGACTGCCGGCCGCGCCGACATCGGCTGGTGCAGGTTGGTCGGCGGCGTGATGGCGCAACCGGCCAGCGCAAGAGTGGCGACGGCAGCCGCAAGTACGAGTCTGATACGGAGGGGTTTCATCGTTCAGCGTTTACAGTTGCGCCAGTTTTTGCAGCATCTGGTCGGAAGTCTGGATCGCTTTGGAGTTGATCTCGTAAGCACGCTGCGTCTGGATCATGCTCACCAGCTCCTCCACCACGTTGACGTTGGAGGTCTCCACATAGCCCTGACTCAACAGCCCCAGGCCGTTGGTGCCCGGCGTATTGGGATTGGGCGTGCCGCTGGACGCCGTCTGCAGGTAAAGGTTTTCCCCGAAGCCCTGCAACCCCGCCGGATTGACAAAACTCACCAACTGGATGCTGCCCACCTGGGTGGAAGTACTCGCCCCCGGAGCTACCGCCGACACCGTGCCGTCCCGGGCAATGGTGATGCTCAAGGTGTTGGGCGGAATGGTGATGGCCGGTTGCACCTGAAATCCGCTCGACGTAACGAGTTGCCCCTGGGCGTCGGATTGAAACGAACCATCGCGGGTATAAGCGGTAGTGCCATCGGGCAGCAGCACCTGGAAGAAACCATTGCCCTGGATCGCCACGTCCCGCGGATTGCCGGTCTGCTGCAGGTTGCCCTGGGTGCAGATGCGTTCCGTCGCCACCGGCCGCACGCCCGTGCCGATCTGCAGGCCGGACGGCAACTGGGTCTGCTCCGAAGACTGGGCGCCGGGCTGGCGCAGAGTCTGATAGAGCAGATCCTCGAACACCGCGCGGGCACGCTTGAACCCGTTGGTGCTGACGTTCGCCAGGTTGTTGGCGATGACGTCCATCTGGACCTGCTGCGCCTCCAGGCCG
>Ga0102851_10000012_pt1 | contig 56931 bp, 78 predicted proteins | sample Mud3Dept3metaG_FD_79558 | JGI IMG/M metagenome (GOLD analysis project Ga0102851, IMG submission 79558) | Freshwater wetland microbial communities from Ohio, USA, analyzing the effect of biotic and abiotic controls - Mud 3 Core 4 Depth 3... | ecosystem: Environmental > Aquatic > Freshwater >... | reverse complement strand
TGATTTGTGAGTGCCTTTAAGTTCCATGTCAACAAAAGACAATTGATCTTCAAGTGAGGATTCTTCAATCTTTCCATATATTTTTTCAAATGCAGCAATCCTATCTTTTGAAGTCCATTGGGCAAGTCCTCGGCCTCTCCCCTTACCGCCGCCTTTTAGCGTTTCACTCGCATGGGGATCAAATTTGCTTTCAGCATATAGATTGGCTGCTATTGCTGCTGCATCTTCGCTTGCATATCCTTTTGAAATAAAAAAATCCATCACCTGATCTTCAATTCCTTTTTGTCCTTTCCCGCCTTTGTATCCAGTTCGTGCTTTATGCTCTTCATGTGCTTTACTTGGGCCTTGATCCGCAAAAACATTAGTTGTCATAAATTTTTTAAATTTAGCTATATATTCAGATGGATTATCTAAATATTTTGAATAGCCAGAAAAAAAATCTTCCATGGCACTTTCAGCTTGATCAAATACAGGAAGCACGGATAATAGAAATTTTTTCCCAACTCCTTCTGCGATGAAGCCAAGTCTATCCAAAGAACTTGTGTAATGCATAACAGTGGATTCACTTTCTTTGAAATTTAATCCAAATTTTTCTTGTATATCATTTGCTTCTTTTGTTTTGTTTTTTAATTTGTCAGTATCCTCAATAAGCATATGATAAGTGTCAACAGGGATATTGAGCATTGAGGCTGCTATTTCTTCTGGGAATTGTTTTGTTGTCTCTAGCAATTCCATGAGGACGTCATTGGCTTCTCTGCTTGAATCTGTTGAGATTCCAAGGCCATTTATCAGTGCTTTGAATCCAATATCACCACCACGCAAAGCGCGCCCTACATGCAAAATAGCCTCTGCCATTTCATCACTTGAAACACCCACCTGCTTTCCTGCATATTCCATCGATTTGAGATTCTTCACAGATGTATTAGCAAGCTCAGAAGCAAAATACATCTTACGCATATCATAGGCGAAAGCAGTAGTGGCGGCGGCAGTCGCAGCGACAACTCCGGCAACAGCAGTGCCAACACCAATTATCCGTTTACCAGCTGTACTTAAATTTTGGTCAAACCTACGGAAGCCAATAGCATCAACTTGATAGCCTAATTTGATTAGATATTCTTGTAGGACTTGGCTTGCCATTTTATTTACTATTCCTTATAATATTTTGGTTTGCTGATTGGACATCTAATGCTTCATTCATCTTTGTTATATCCAATAAGTCCAAAGTCCCATTCTTCAATGATTCATACATACACATCCCATTCAGAATAGGGCGAATCAACATATCTTCTTCACTTGTCATTGAAATAAATTCAACCGCTCTGCTGCTTAATCCTTGCCTAGTGCTGACAGGGCGGTATTTAAAAAATTTCCAAGATTATCCTCAATGACTTGCGCTGTAATTTCAGTGATATCAGTCAGCGTTAAATCATCAAACATTAATTGCCCATTGATGAAAATCTTTGCAAGCGCACCATTATCTTGGGTTCGAACTACGGTGGATAAACATTTTTCAACAACATACTTATTGCCTTCATCAGAAAGCATGCCAAGAGCCATAACAATTAGCACACCTTTGTCTTTCCCTGCGTTATCTTGATCTACAACGGCCTTGATAAGTGGGAATGCAGGGGATAGCTTTCGTGCTATATTGAGTTGATCAAAAGCATTCAACTTGGACTGTATTTGGTATATTGGGTTCATTACACATTACCACCCAAAGTTACGTCCACAATACCGGCATCGAAAGTCCATTCATTCATTCCTCCTTCTTTGCCGTAGGTCAAAGGAACACCCCGTTTGAATGCTACCTGCTGGCAAGTTATGGCATCCCGCGTTTGGGCATTTGCTAAACTGACTGTATTATTACCGTGGTTGGCAGGACTTGCAGTTTGGAAAGCATACATCAGAGAAAGAGCTTTATTTGTAGCTGAGGTTTTCAATAAACGTACTGTTAATGTCCGCGATTTGTTAGCCCCCAATGAATGCATGACTGAGCCATCGGCGGCAATAGTCATTGTGCTGATGTCGTCATTTGGCTCTAGTGTGATCCCTTCCTCTGCCACAGAAGCACCAGCGCCAAGATTAACTGAGCCACCTGGGCCTGTTATGGTGCAATTTGTGTTTAAAAATGAATAAGTGCTCATTGTTTGCTTTCCTTTTTTTCTACATATTTTGTTACAGAAACCATAATAGGTCTACCAGTATCGACAGTAACACAAAATCCAATAGCACTTGTTGGTATTTCAAAAAAATCCAATATTTCTTGTGGAATGTCTTCAGGCATTCTGATTATTTTTGTTAACATTGCTTAATCCTTAACGATTAACACTGATTAAAATTGAAACGGTTCTAATTGCACCAGCAAGTTTCGCTGCAATCTGGAAAGTAACTGACTTCCTTGCGCTTCTGTCTGAAACATTTTGTTGAGCAATAGGCGGTGCATAAACATAGAATCCTTTTGGCAAGAAATCGCCTTGGGAGATAGCACCAAACCCGCCAGCAGTCCATGTTCCAGGGGCAAGTAAACCATTTATAGCAGCCTGCGATAGAACAGCTTCTATAGTAGTTGTAATCATATGGTTGCCAGCATCCGTTTGCGGTATCTTGGTTGAGCTTAGATATAATAGATTATAAACTGCTGTTTGTATTTGAATCGCCAACCAATCTGTTCCTGTGATGATATCAATTGGAACACCGCTTACATTGTTTCCTTGTTCAATAATAGCCGTGTTATTATTATACGCTAAAAATACATTGGCATTTTTATTTTCTAATGCTGTTACTTGCGTGGAATTGAGGTTTTCAGCAGTGATTCCAGGCTCCTGTTTGTACATTAAGTCAATGACAGTATTATTCCCATTGTAATCTATGGTTAATGCCTTGGCAGCCAAAGATGCTGAAGCATAGGCATTCAAACTAGACCATTGTACAATTGAACGGTTGAGATTCAGCTGAGACATTATGTAGGCAATATCTGTCGTATTTGTGGAATTAAGCACGCCAGATTCTACTGTTGAAATCCAGTAGGTGTGCTTACTCGTTGTTCCTTCAATAAAGGCGCCAACGGCTTGGTGATCTGAATTGCTCGCGGATGGAATCTGCATTCCGTACCAAGTTTGGCCATAATTCTGATCGAAAATAGTTGCTGCTTGTAAGGCAGTTTCTGCTACGATACCTTGCGAAATATAAGCACCTGAATTTGATGCAGCTAAACCTAACGATACTGATATATCGCCAGTGGCAACGCCGCCAGAAAGCACTACGCCTGATAGCGTTACATTGACGCTTGATTTTGCCAGAGTGTAAGAATTTCCTGCAATCCCTGTTAATTTGGATTCAAAATACAAATAATTACCAGACACATAATAATCCATCAAAACCGTATTTACATCCAGACTTGCTTTCAACGTTGCCAGCACATTTACTAAAGTAGCCGCAGTTGAGGCACCAATTAGTATTTGGTTGCCAGTTGTCAGCGCTGAAACGAATGTCCACACTGTTCCATTCAAAGTTATCGTATCGGCAGGCGCCGGTATTAAATTGAATTGCGCAAACCCTGTAGCAGTTGGTGCCATGAAAAATTGGAGTGTAGAAAGCACTCCAGTCGTTCCGGACATAACCTCAAAGCGGCTGAATGTAGCATTCCATACAACAGTTAAAGAGGCAAATCCAGTCATTCCAAATGCCGATGCTTTTGCAATTAAGGCAGTTTGTATGATCGACGCTATGCCATTCATATTTGTAGCTGCTGAAAAGTTCAACCCAGTCAGGGATAGAGGCACGCTATCTATTACCGTTTCACAAGCTCCTGATGTGATAGCATTCCAAGTTGTGATAAGCTGCTGCGCTGTCGTAAGCGATGCACCGTGTAAAAGAGCAGATGTTGCAGTTTTTGCCCATCTCCCGATGAGAAGATTTGTTGGTTGAGGCTGCTGCTCAAACCACAATACTGCTGCCAGATATTCTTCAGCAACTGTTCCAAAATCAGTTGCTACTGCTGAAATTGAAGCATATGATCTGTACCGTTCAATGGTGTCAATTATGTTGGAAATCCCAAGAATCATCAGAGTTGAGATATTTTGAGTTTGAGCAGCATTAGGCGCAAGATTGACACTGACTGCGACTAAACGGCTAATGGGTAATGTGCTAAGCGTCATGATTTTATCCTGATGTTATTGGTGTTTGCGAGTGTTCATTATTTATATTCGCTATTCCGTGCAATATATTAAGCACTGAGTAATCAAGTGTGATTTGTCGTCTAAAGTAAATCGGCAAATCGACTCTAAACATCCATTGCTCTTTTAGTAATTCTGGGATTGTTGTTGAATCCTCATGGCCAATTAAAGCCATGTTATTCAAATTCAAAGATTCTTGATTTTGTGCAATATACATCCCTCTGCTAAGAAGCATTTCATTCATCTCAGCATTTGGTCCGTAAAATGTAACAAGCATTGTAAATTCTTGGTGACTTCTTAATTCGTCGTACCCATTTGGAAAGTCGGTTGATGCAGGTACATGCTCAATATAAGGTTGTCCAAGGGTATGTTTATTGGTCACACCAAAGGCGCACCAGTCTACGCTCGCATTTGGAATATTTGGCTGCTCAGGCTGCCACCTTGGGCGCACTAAAGCGTTGGTGAATCCTGTTATTCCGACAATCCAATCATGCAAAAAATCTTGTAATGGTAAGTCTGCTAAAGGCAGCGGATTCCCTGTTGGTAATAATGCGCCGCCTGTTGCGGAAGTATTTGGCACTACCAAATCCTCAATGTATAGCCATCGCCAATCGTGCCGGCTAAACTCAAGGCACCTGTGCTAACCGGATAATTTGCTGGTGCCGATATGCTAGCCCCAGGTGCCAAAATTATTGATCCTGCCCCTAGTGTAGCAGCCCCTAAGTCATTCAGACCCATATTGTGTGTTCCAAGATTCATCAAAAAGAACCCAGACCGAGTTGAAGATGCTGCCGCGATTGTCTGGGCTACTGAGGTTGCCGCTATTGTTCCTGAAGCATCGATAATTGCTTCTTGCCCTCTTGTAAGAATATTCTGGGCTAAACTGTTGGCGTCTAATATTGCTAGTCTCATTTTTGTTCCTGCTTCGAAGATTTAGAGGATTAATGCAAGGCTTCGATTTTTCTGGATAACGAATCTATCTCCTTATTAAGCTCTTTTATTTGCGAGTATTTCTTCTCCCGCTGCTTAAATAGGTTACGGTAATCTCCTTTCGAAGACTCAATTTGGCTAGTTAAATCCACTATTTCTTTTCGAAGATCTTTAATCTCCGTATATTTTTTTTCGCGGAGTTTAAACAAAGTGGCATAGCTTTCTCCTTGGTCATAAGTCTTCCCTGTTAGATGTATATGTATATGCATTGCCATTATAATAATCCTGCTAAGTTGCTATTGCGAGCATTATTTAAAGCCATTTGTCCATTTAAGAATAATGGTGGAAGTTTATCCTGCCTATCTGTTTGCGTACAAACTGCTTGTATAAATCCAGGTCCGAATTGAGGATACTGATTGATGTAAATAACGGTGTAATTAGCACCGCGCCAAAATACTATATCAGGCAAATATCCTTCAGTTTCACCAATCAAATCAAAATCAGTCACTAGGCTGATTGTATTGGTGGCAAATTCATACTCAGGATTATCCCGCCTCAAATCGTTTGGGTCACCAGCATTAATAACGCCAACCGTGCCTAAATAATCAGTTTCATTTATTGTTGATCTTCCGTGAATATCGATTACTTGTTGGCGTCTGCGAACAGTGAAAGTCTCCGATAAGTCTGGGTCTTTAAGTACAAAATTGACGTCTAACAATGCCATTGTTATTTACTCTTGATCATACCGCCAAAGCGTTTTAGGTCCCCTCCAATAGATGCCACTCTTCCGCCTATTGTGGCAATTAAGGCGCCCTCTCCTTCAACGTAAGCGACTAGTCCTTCTAGATCAGAGGGGTTAGATTTAAGCTCCCGTATATATTTTTTTAGAGTATCGGATTCTTTACTATCCATTGTTTTTTTACTACCAGCGTGTATGTGTATATTAGTCGCCACTTTTATTTATCCTTGATTACATAATTAATTGAGTTGCGTAGTTGTCCAGTTTGTATAAGAGGCTTAGCATTAACTGTGGCACTAGCCGCTTTACCAGCTGCCCGTCTTTTCAATTCTGCCAACGCGCCTTTTACCGCCTTTTTGTTTCTAATTCTTGCCTTTAAAGTAGATTCTGCCAACGGTGGTGAAATCCCTTCGTTTATTCGATTCCTTATTGAACGTTGGGCGATAAGGCCAACCCTATGTAATGCTATGTCCACAGCTTCTGTTGCGCCGTCTAGGCATTGTTTCGCCCCGATTTCCATAGCCTTCTCAATATCCCGGTGTGCCCTTTCAATTCCTGGCTTCATAAAAGGTCTGGCCGGAATATTCCGTGCCGGACTTCCATTATCGTGGATGTAAGCTAGCATAGCATTGTTCGGCTCTTTTGAATCCTTTCTATTTGCTTTACCGCTAGGAACTCCAACGAATACTTCCTTACTAGTTAATTCTTTAAAATTCCTTTTAAAGGATGGAAGATTATCAATCAGCAACTTTATATTCTTATTCATTCAGAAATTATAACGGTTAATCAATTAATAAAGCAACTTAAAGGTTATTAAACAAAAATACAGCCTTTGTTGGATGCCAGCCCTGATCTGTTAAGATTTATAAATTGCTTTATTAATTCACGGAGCCGGTATTCCAGAAGCTGCCCGAACTGCTGTCCCAATTATTTTTCCTAGCCCTTCTGAAGACGCAGTTATCGCCTGAACATTAACATCACCTTTAGTCGAACCTATGGTTATAGATCTTCCATTTGTTGAAGATACATCAGCAAAATCAGACATCGCTTCGCTCCTTCCAAACTCACAGATATAGCCAGTTGTTTCCCGAATCACTTTGCCACTTGTCGCATCTATGAATTTATCGGTTGTTCTTGCTACGGCGCAAGAAGATAGAGTAGTTGCCATTGCGATAGCTAGCGGAAGTTTATTTAACATGCAAATGATATGAGCGGTCATTACGTTGTTCCCTAATTACATAAAAGTCGAGAATCCAGGAGCCGTATTTGGTCCTGGCCATGCTTGTCCAAATCCAGCACCTACAGGAGCCGCGCCTACTCCAAGTTGAATTGGCCCAGCACCAAACATCTTGGTCATCCAGATAAAACGCGTACCGTAAGTGGTAGTGTTCCAGTGTCCCTGCCCTTCTTCCGTTCCAGCGCCAGTATCGTAGCCTATAGATATACGGTCAACAGATTTATTGCTTTGCACACCTACATTCACACCAGGAATGCCACCACCAGCAGTTTCAAGAACACTGCGTGCTTCCATAGTTATGAAATGTGCGGTAAATAGTTCAACCCCAATATCAAGGTTGGTGCCAAATCTATCTGCGTTCACCATTCGATAAGCAAACGCAAGCCAAAATTGAACACCAGCATTTGGATACATGGTAGTGCTATTGAACTCTGGAAAATGAGACCGGAATGTTGCCACGTCTATCATAAGGTTCTGCCTATTTTCCAGCCTATTGGTAATTCCAATTCTTTAGTTCTTTTGTTTGTTTCTCCATCAGTTATCCATCTTTGGCCAATATGACCCAATCTATTTTTTTTGATAGATTCTTGGCTCATTATTCGCCCTCTATTGGCAGTTCCTATTTTATTTTTTGTTTCTTCAGAATGGCTATACCCAGTCAAAGCAATTCTAGCAGCTTCAAATGCTTTCTTAGATGGAATTTTCCCTTTTAAAGAAATTGAGTTTGATGCTCCTATCTTCTTTTTTGTTTCTTCAGAATGGTTTAAACCGCTGATTCCTTCTCCGCCATCAGTTTGATTAGTTAGATTTACATTCATTCTTTTTAAACATCTAATCAAACCTTTCTCTAATTCAAAAGCAATAGCTTCACTAGAACAATCAATCTTTCCAACTAAAATATTTTCAGCACCGTGTTTGTTGACTATATTTGAATGGTGTTTATTGCGCCTAAGATTCATAGCCCGTTTGACTGTGCCTTTGCCAACATAGAAAATGCCAGAAGCATCTGTGATATTTGGTCTTGCGTGAACATAGGCGCAATAATTATTCATAATAAGTCTGCTCTGAAATCTGCTACAGTTTTCATTTATTTATCATTGTTTAGCTTTGTTTATCTTTGTAAAGTTTTCTGCCTATTTCTGATATTTCAGACTGATTTAATGTAACAACCCCATTCCATACGTTTTCAGTCTTAAAAATTAAATCGCCATCTTTATTGTAAATCTTACAATTTCCAATTTGCCTTTGTGATCCGTTAGTTATTGTTATTTGTGATCTAGGTATTCCAAAATATGAACAAATTTCCCCTCCCGTCATTTTCCCATCTATTGTTCTTTTTCTATCAGTTGTTCCAACATGTATATGTATGTGATTTGCCATTTTATCCACCATAAGTTCTTGATTTTTCCATCACATCACAAGCTGTGATTGTTTCTGGAATAGTTGTTAATTGATCCATCGCATATTCTGGAGTGCCATTATCATTTGCCCGTTGCGTAGCATAAGCGATGGCAGCAGCTTGTTTTGGATCTTTGCCTGCATTAATCTCTTTGCCGATATTCTCACCAAGAGACTTTTTACTTGTTGATTGAATTAATGGCATCACAAGCTCCCAAGCAATTTCAAAGCACCTTCAACAAATTTGGACGATTTAATTAAATCTTCTTTTTGTTTATCGGATAATCCTTTGTGCTGCTCTTCAAATGAAATTATATCCACAATCTTGGATTGCAAAGTTTCAATGATTCCAGCAATTCTTGCTTTAGCGCCAACACCGTTCAAATCGCCATTATCTGGGACTCCGATTATGGCAGTTCCATTAGTAATAGCATACCAATGTTCGGCTTGTTCCCTTGGCATCGTTACGTGACCTGGCTCATGGGTAATTGTGGCACCGTCAGGCATGACAATTTTGTAACGTTTTTTAACAACCGCAACAACCAGATTTGGGTCAATTGGTGCCTGCTTTTCTTCGGTAGCATCAGATTTCAATTCGTTCTCTGCTGGTCCAGTTGGTTCCTCTTGTATACTATCCGTAGTTGAGGATTCTACGATAGTCGTTTTTTCAACTTTAGCCATGTTACACCTGTTTGGTTTAATATCCCTGTTCTGTTAAGTTAAGTTCAGGGATATTATAATGCGCTTTATTTCGGAAATAAACTATAGGTCGTTAAAGTAGCTTATAGCCCGTCAAAATATCCTAGTGTTTCTGGATATACGACCTCAACAGCACCCAACTTGCAAAAGTAAGTTGATTTGTGGAAGATAGAATCAAACTGCACTGGGGTGCGATTCAAAGTCGTCATTGGAAAGCGCACGCGATCTTTGTCTTTGCTGTAAACCACAGCACGGTCAAGGCCACCGTTTCCAATTGCAGTTGCCAAACCAGCATCAGTAGATCCAGCCAGCCATTTCAGTGGCTGAATGCTGATCGGTTTGCCTTCTGATTGGGTATAGATATTGTTTTCCAGAATGTATTTCAGGATTGAAACATTACCGGCCTGAGAAACTTTTTGGGTGCTTAAATATCCGTACTGGGAAGGGGGCAATAAAATATCCTTCGCGATAACAGCATAAGCGGAAGCGGCCCAAACAGAGATTAACCAACTATTGATATCAGCAAGAATCTCATCAGCAGTCTTTTTAGCAAACTGGGTGAATCCGGAGACACCTGTGGACACAGAAGCAACCGTTCCATAAGCGGAAACCAATGGGTGGTTAACCAAGCCACCTAGGGACAAGCCTGTATCTCCAACATATACCTGCTCATCGATGTCCATTTGATGCTTCAATTGCAAAGCCTCAAACTTTTGCTGATCAATAGGGCGGCCAAGACGGGCAGCAGCTTCTAATTCAAAGATGGTATAAGCCAGTTCGTTTCCCCAAGGCGTTAATGGGTTTGCAATTTTGGCAATATCAACGCTTGTATTTGGAACTTGATTGGCTTTACGGCCAATCCATGATTTTCCAGTACCAACTCCTTGACCTTGGCCTAAGCCACCAGCAGATGCGAATGATGAAATGGTAAATGAAGATACATCATCAGCAATGGTTACATCCTCACGTAAATCAATATCGCGTCCCCAAGTAACAGCCGCCAAAGGTTTGTGAAGGGATAAGTCAAGCCGTTCCAACTCGCCAACTAAAAACGAACCCGTTGAATCGACGGTGCGACCATCGCGCGTCATATAGGCCTGATCAAAAGCCTTGCCGCGCTGGGTGCCTTGGCCGTCGATGACTTGATGGTATGATTGGTCAAAAGTCAGTCCATCTTTTGTTTTAAATCTCTTTTTCATGTTCTTTCCCATTTTGAATTAGTGAATTGTTGATGCTTTTAATTAATTATTGAAAATTAATTCAGCAAATCCATTGGCATCAACGCCACTGTTGAACACAGCGTTACTTACGTCGATAGTATTTGTTGTGCCGTCAACCGCTTCAAAACCGCCTTGAATATGCGCACCAGATGTTGCAACATTCCAGATGAATACAGCACCACCTTTTACAGGTGTTTGCCCTGCTGGCACTTGGACGATGATTCCGCCGCGCCTCAGAATATCAACCTCACCAGAAACAGGCAGTGGCCCACCCCCGATAGGGACAGCACCAAAGTTGGTTGTAGTTTGTGCTTGCTGGAATGGATATATGCGAACTGTGATGCCATATAGAGCAATTGCCCCTGTCACACCGTCAGTTGCTGCATCAAGTTTTCTAACGCGGTGGGAAGTTGCATCCAGAATAACGCCTTGGCCTGCCAAGGTAGGCGGAATTGTCGCATCTGCTAGCTCAGGATAAATATCAACAGGATGGGTTCTTGTGACATCACCTGGATACCCAGCACCCATTCTGTATTTGAAAGCTACATCTTTTGTTCTTGCTCTAATCTTTTTCATCTTATGTGCCTTTAAAAATTTTAATAATTGGTTGAATGCATCTTATTTTTTAGACGTATAATAAGCAGCATTAGCAGCATTTATATCTTCTATAGTCATCGGCTTAGCAGGCTTTACCGCTTGAAGATTCATGATGGAATCTCTAACGCCCATACCATTGTTGCTTTGACGTTTTAAAGCTGATGCTGTTTTGAATACTGTGCGAATAGCATCACACGTCATTCTGCTTGTATCCAATTTCTTATTGCCAATTATATCGCTGAACATTGCCCGATTTGCTGGGACTGCATAAGCAATATCAAGAGCTTGTCTTCGCAAACTACAAATCTTCTTTGCCGTAATGCTTGGAGTTGACCTGCTATCATAGGTTGGAACCTTAATGCCAGGCGCCAATATCTCAGCCATAGCCACGGTATCTTTCATGCTTTCGCCAAGATAGCGGGAATCACGGGCTTTGCGCGCATCTTTCGCAGGAATGCCCTCTGGTGCTTCTTCTTCCAAAAATTCTTCCAGCTCCTCTCCATCATCCAAAGCTGCTTCAGTAGCTGATTCTTCACTATCGGTACTTTTGCCAATTCTTGCTTCTAATGCTTCTAGGCGCTGCCTAAACTCATTGTGATCTGATTCGTTTGATGCCCAACGCGGGTCATCGTCATCTTGAAATTCAGCACGGCCTCCTTCGTCATTTTCATCGGGCTCGCCAACTGCCTGATCTCCGCCATTATGGATGTGAATATGCGTGTCGCCATTTTCATCAGAAGGACTAAATTCTTGGTCAAGATTGCCGACATTTTCTTCTTCAGATAGTCCATCCATATTCGCAGCTTCATCAAGAACTTCTTTCAATTCTTCTGCATCTTTTGCTTTGTGAGCCTTGAATAGCAAATCCACGACTTTTGCAAGCCCTCTTTTGCTAGTCTGAGCCTTTCTGGTGCCATAGCGATTTGCCATTTGACTTTCCTCTTGGTTAGTTGGTTTTTTGTCTTTGATTGCACACCTAGCACCACATCTGCCTTGTTCAACTAATGCGATGTGGTTGATGATTATATTTGATTGCCTTCCTTTTCCTGGTTCAAGCTGTTCATAATCAGCATCATAGCCTAATGAAATTTCACGTTTGCCTCCTTGGACAGCTTCAATCCCTTCTTTAGTTGTTATCAGCAAATCCATTAGCAATAAGTCATCCATAGTGCCTTCTCCTCTCCTCACATGAAGTGCTACACCAACAGCTTGTTCTTTCCAAGTATTTGGTGTCACATCCTCTTCGGGGTGATCATTGGTCACTGGCTTTCCTATTGCTGATGCTATTGTTCTGGCATCAAAAACGTCTTCATCTTCGCGGTAAATCTTCACTAATCCATCTGGGCCAGATTCGATTGGAGTCTCATCTGGCCCATAGATCATCACTCCTGTTCGCGCAACTGGCACATCCTTGCAGAGCAGAAATCCTTCTGGGGTCAACTCTTGATTTGGACCAATTTTGTAAACTGTGTATCCAGATGCCCGAATAGTCATATAATTACAAAGTCAACCCATTGAAATCGCCTTGCGTTTCTGCTGCTGCGAAGGAGCAAGTGGTGCCGGCTAGGGCGGAGACAACAATTCGCACTTTGTTAAAACCTTGCACATTAAGTTTGAATAATACATTTGTTATCGCTCCAGCTACTGCGACAGTCCCAGCCGCCGTACCGAGGGCAGGATATATGTATGCGTTGATAGTTGTCCAGGACGCTCCATTATCCACGGAACCTTGAGCTGTTGCTGCTAGCGATGTACACGTACCAGAGAATAATCCGGTAAAAACAGAACTTCCAAAAGTGCTATAGGTTAAATTCTGGGCACCAGTTGGGAGTGACCCAGTTGATGGGATTGTGAATGTTGGGATATAGGTTGGATTCTGGTATGGTGCAGTGGCATCCCCAACCGCAAACGCTGAGCTCGATGCAGCTAATGCAATTAACGGCAGCAATGCCATTAATATAAATTTCTGTAATATTTTCATATATTAATCCTTAAAAACAAAGTAGTATTTTATAAATTTATAAAAGCCATATATATACCATGCCCGCCAAGAAAAGTAACCATTTTTTTTTAGAAATGAAAAATTATTTTATAAAATGCATCCACGGGCTTGGAGAGAAGCCAAAAGTTGCCGCATTATCAGTTTCGCCAATGTTTGGCAACTTCCAGCCTATTAAAATTCTAATGCACTTGTTAGGCCAATTCTTGTACTGCCTGATGTAATAAAATTTAAAACCAATAATGTTTTTGCCCCTTATCAACTTTTTATAGCACCACCCTGATTTGCCTTCGGGGCCATTGCCAACCCTATTATCCCCATAAATGATAATTATATCGGTTGTTGGGTTATAGGTAATACTTAAACAGGATCTTGAAAATCCATATAGCTTGTTACGCCATAACCAATGGAAACGATTGATCCACCTTTGATAATGATTATTTTCGGGTCGATATGGCATGTTTTCAATTCTCCATCCGCTATCGCCATCCAACGAATTATCATTCATCTGAAACCACCATAGCCATTTAGGCAACCATCCGTCTTTATTAGCAAATAATACCACAATTGGTGCAAGTGGATAATTAACTAAATTAGTCAGAAGATTGACTATTAATAATAAAAACCATTTAATAAATATCATTTTGATCCCTTTACTGCTTTAAGTTTTTTGATGCGTTCAATTTCAAGCTGGATATTACCCAGATTGCTACTTTGTTCAATTATTTTTGTATTGCCTTCAACAACAGCATTAGTTTGTGTTTTATTGATATAGTCATCTATCGCTTGCTGAGCTTTCACACTATCCCTTATATCGGCAATTAAAAAATATCCGTATGAAAATAGACTCAAAAAACAAATGCTCAATCCACTAAGTATAATGGTAATCCATCGCCAAGATGTTTCCCCTTTTATGACTATTTTTTCATGCTCATTTATCCTTTTCTGGTGCACTTCAAATTGAGCTTGTTGCGAAGCAGAATGTTCTTTAAGCTCTTTTGCTTGATAAGTTATAACTGTTGCTAGACCGTGTAAAATAGTTAACATCATCTGGTCCTCTGCTCTTCCTTCGTGGCCTATCATAGCGCCAAGCCTATCCAATTCAGATTCTACGGGTTGTCTACCTGCCTCCATCAGCCTTGTCTTCCTTCGTTCAGTTTTTCGGCGGTTTTGTTGCACTAGACTTGGCCGATGTGCTATCAATTATTGCCTCAAGGACTATGGCATAATCGGCGATCAATCCCCGTGAGCCCTGTATTTTAGCCCAGGCATACAGGCCACCGATGATGCGCGCCACGGCTGCTGATAGGTATAGATAAATCATAATTTAAGCCTAGTCAGTAACCAAATAATTAATAAAATCAGCAAAATATGACGCTATTTTGCTGTACCCGACATTGGTAATGTGTACATTATCAGTGTGCATATACCCCAATGTTTTGGCAGTTGCATTGCTGCCAAATTTTGAATAAATATCAATTACTGCCAGGCTGTAGGTCGTTGCTGTGCGATAAATAGCATCGACATAGCCCTGCATTATTGCATCAGTCACTAACGGAGAGCCAACTGTTAATCCTGACTTTGGCGGTATAAATAACACCACAGGAATTCCTGCTGTAACTAATGTAGAAACCGCATAATTTAACGACGACTCAAAATTTACAGCTGTTTGTGCAGTAGAGTTTAACCAATGGTTAATGCCAAAATTAATACATACTGCGTTGAATTTTACTGTTGATGTGGCGTCAGTAAGCATTTTTAATGCTGTGTAATAAGTTGCTGTTGTTGTTTGTGCTAGATTAGTATCAATGAATGTTCCGCCACAGCCAGCATTAACAAATGTTATCTCCTTCTCTGCTGAGTTATATGCTTCAAACCCTACAATCATAGCGCCAGTGCCAGTTACCTCTCGCTGTATAGTATAGGTGTTAAGAGCTGCGGCAACACCTGTAGATACTGATAACTTTTTAATGCTCGCGCTTCCAGTTGGCGCAGCTAATGCCCCAATTTGTACTCCGCCAACCTTTACACTAAACGTGTTATAGCCTGCTCCGACATCTACATAGTAGACATCCAGCGTATCTGTAACTGCCGATGGTGTAAACGTAATCGGGTTAGTTGTCGTGTTGTTATAAGCCAGACTGCCGCCTATCGACCTCCCCTTGTTAGTATTATTGCCAACTGTCCCGAGGTCGAATGTGGACCACCCGGCAGGATAATCTAATAGTCTCGTATCTTGCGTGCTAAAAGTAAATGTTGGGCCACCGACAATGCTCCCGTAGTTTGACTGCCATCCACCTTTAACAATTCTTTTATTAATAATTTCCGCTGCACGGTGAACATACGAATTAGGTACTTGTAACGTCGAAAGCTCCCCTGATCCTAGTGTTGTTGAGTCACCATTAAGTAATATTCTGGTATTAGCTGTTCCGTTCAGCGTTGCGCGTATAGCATTGGCTAATGTCCTGTACTGCTCTTTTAAGGTGGCTAAATTACCATGAAATTTAACGGCCCCTGATTTTATTGAAGAAGGTATAAAGCTGATACCATCACCGATAAACGTATCAAATCCTACGGCAGCAGTTCCAACAAACCCAGGCGGTATATCTGCTAGGGTGTTGAAATTGGTTACAACATTGGAAAGGTTGCCTGCTTGATCTATTATGCCGGTTATTCTACCATGCCCATCATAAGTAAAGGAATGATTTTGTGAATCTATTGGGCCTATTATGCGTAGTGTCATTTTATTTCTCCAGCATCGGATGCTTTGTTGATTCCTGAGTCAAACATGTATCCAGCGGTTATTGCGCCAATCACATTCTGCAATGATAATAAATCATTTGCTTGCAAAAATGACAAATTCATTTCGGCAAAAGAAATTGCGCCAATGGCCCTCAAAGTGGCTGGAAAGTTTCCAAATATGTACAAACTGAAAGTGTCTGTTGTTGTTTTGTCAATGTACCTTTTCTTGATCCAATGGCCTGTTGCCCCGATTAATCCAAGAGCTATATATATTGCTGCATTCGTGTATTGGTTCATCGCATCACCCTATCGTTTTAAATTTGTCTAGCGCTTCCTGAACCATCGCAAATTACCAGAGTTTGCCCAACTTGTGCTATTCCAGCATAATTAGATGGTATAGAATCCAAATCAGGAAATCGGTATACCAAAGCAACTGGATAACTAGCTAAGGATTGCGCAGGCGTTGGATTGCTGCTGCTATTTCCTTGCAAAGTTAATGGATGGCCAGGGTCATAATTTTGTGGGAATCTTATATCATTACTCATAATATTTGATATTTTTCCGCATTGGCACCTGTGAATTTAACATGCGTCAATGGATTGTTTATGAAATAAACTAATTGGCCAGAGCCTGACACAGAAGCTGCTATGACCTGATAAGTTATGCCACCATCAAAAGAAAAAGTTGCTGCCCCTGCTGCTGTTGTGAATACTGCACTAAAAGGGGGTGCTGGATTACCACTGCCAAATGTGTTTAAAATAGGAACCACAACTGGGCTTGGGTTCTGGGCTGATATTGTACCGCGTAAGCCTGATGTATTCATTTCTGTTCCTGTATCGTTTAATGTTTCATTTCATAATCTAATATCGGTTCGATATAGCATCTACAGTTGTAAATCATCCCTGCATGATAATATTTTCCAGGTTCGACTTCAGGCGGTGCTGCGAATTCGCAAATCTTTCCGTCCATCTTTTTATGGCTTTCTCGCACATCGCCATCTTCGCACGAACGCCAATAATAATGTGTGCTTCCTACATGCTTACTCCTAGCCATCGTCAGCCCAGATGCAACTCTTGCAACTTCTGTTCTGGCTATACATTGCGCTCTTGACTGGCTAACATTTCCTGTTTGTAGAATCTTACGAGCGATACTGTCAGCGCGTTCACCTGTGATTATTCCTTCCAGCGCCATCTTGTGAACTCTGTCAGCTGCCTCGCTAGGCAAACTTGTAATCAGCTTAACTTGCTCAGAAAGGAATTGAATCAGCATATTGCCTGTTGGCGCTTCACTTAGTTCTTGATTAAGGGATTTATTCATTTCTCTGCCAAGCTTCACCCAATTAGATTCATCTACCTTAGCAATCTTTGCTACCATCTTATTGGCAACTGATTTTGCCCATGGTTTAATCGTCTCGCCATAACCGCGCAACATATTTGATAGTTGTCCATGCGCAGTTTTTAACTCGTCTTCAGTCATATTCTTATTAATGATGCTTTTAGTCATCACATCTATCTGCTTAACAATATGGCGAAGGCTTCTAAGATACTCACGTTCCAGGCGGCTAGCCACATTAAAGCGTTCCCGTGCACGTCTTTTCTGAATTCTTTCTTTATTTTTCATTTTTTCCAGCTTCATAACCATCAAAATACGCTTTCTCCAACATTGTTTGGATAGCTATAGATTCTTTGTGGCCTCCAGTATAAGCCATAAAATGCTCAAATAGGCATTCAATTGAATGATTTCTGCCTTCTTTGGCTCGACAATTTTTACCGGCGCATATTTCATTCATACATGGTCAGAATATTAAGCGCAGCGCTAGTGACTGCGATGAATAGCCCAGCATAAAAAGCAACGCCTTTGGTATCTATTTCGAATGGCAGTCCATTCGAGGCTAATGCTCCTGATGTCCATATTACCCGCCCAGCAGTCGATGTTCCATCATAAAATGTTGCAATTGAATTGTTCGTAATCCCGCTTAAAACAATGCCGTGAATATTGCCAGAGCCTAATTTAAGTTGCCTACCCGCAGTCAATCCTTGTTGAAAATCACTTACTACTTGTGTCTGCGCAATTCCATATTTCATTATTGAAGCACTTAGGACGTTCGCGATAACTGGTGTTATTGAACCGCCTGAATTTGTGTTCTCTATTCTTATCGGCAAATCTAAAGTGGATGACCATGCCGTATTGAATTTCATCATATGCGAAACTATTCCATCCACCAGAAAATAAACATACTGCAAATTATAAATAATCTCATACAAATGTTCTAGCATGCTTCCTGTTTTTACAGTACTGCCTAACCTGCCATTGAAATTGCCATTTACTATTCTCGCTGTCTCAGCACCATTACTGCGAGTTACAAGGGACACTAATGTCCCTGCTACCTCAAAAAATGCTCCATCATTGGCTGTGAATGCTCCAATGCGCCGTGTATTGTTGGCTGTGCCTGGGTCTGGAAGCTGCAACTTACAGCTGAATTTATTTATTTGCCGAGTGACATATCGGGCTGTTTGGGCTGATGTTACTGAAACTGAATTATTAGCCGTTGCTCCTGTGTTCAGTATCAGCATTCCATTTGTCGGCGCTACTGTTCCGCCTATGCCAACAGAAGGAGTCCAGAACGCTGTATCAAGAGTATTTCCTGGGAATGCAGAGCCTATAAGCCGATATGTTGGCACAGAAAGCATTTCACCATTAGGCGACAATTGATTAACAAATCCGTTGCGGTCTTGATTGGCTTGATTAGACGTTTTCAAAAAGCCATCATCATCTAATGCTCTTGGCAATGAAGATAGAAATGGAACTTGTATTGTTTGCAAGCGCAAATAAGTAGTGGTTGCAGACCCTGCGTTAGTTACTCTTATCCGATAATATGATGCAACCAATTGCGTAGAGCTGCCTGTGCCAATGGTTGGGTATGCTTCATAAGCATCAGTAATGTCCCAATTCGTGCCATCTGGACTTTGATCAACATAGATAAGACAAAGCTGATCAGATTTTATGGTGAATTGAATTGCAGTGTAATTCAAATCGGATACAGCAGGGCCAATGAATGAAGCGCCTGGTGCAAGATTAGTTGTTGTGCTATTTAATGGATCAACAGTAGTATTTTGATTTATAAATAAGCTGCCATCAGAAGTCCCTATCATCTCCTTGAAACCCGTGCCAACAGAAACAATAGGCAATACAACCAATGGGTCTTTGTATACTGTTTTGGCATCAACAACTAAAGTAGTCATATCAATAGCCCAGCTTATCCAAAACACGTTTGAGGTTGGGATGGAGCACCACAATATCTTCCGGAATATTGTTTGGATTTATCCACATATAAGCTTGTGATTCCGAATTTATAACAATTCTTAAATCTCCAGGTATGAAAGCTGTAAAGGTTGTAAAATTACCGCCTTCATCGATCTTCATCAATGGTCCATTATAAACAATTCCGGTTTCCTCTATCGCTTCCCGTCTTGCTGCCATCTCAGCATTCTCGCCACCTTCAATAGTGCCGCCTGGTAGCCCCCAAGTATTTCCCGCTGGAACAGACAATGCCCGTTTAAGAAGTAGTATTTCTCCAGATTCATTCATGAACATTATTCCAGCAGCGGCCATCGCCTTGAAATCGTGTGCCTTGTTGCTTTCAATTTGTTTTGTTTCTTTTGTGGGAATTGTTGGCCTGCCTCCAGATGGAACAGGGCTATTAGCACCCACATTAGCTTTAATTTCACTAGCTTCTACTTGCCCTTGTTCTTTAATTTCTGCTATTTCGACATCTTCTGGGATTGGTGGCGGCTCATTTTCTGCCTCATCAATATCTTCTTCAGTTATGTTTGTAAATATGCCTGTTACTTTTGATTGCTGTTTCAGTTCTTTCAAAGCAATATATCTGCTAACCAATCCTGATTCTTCAGCTTTTGATATCGTATCACTGTTCTTACCGGCAATATCAGATTTTTCAATGTCGGTCAATTGCCATAGACTTCTGAAAGAAATCCCAAAGCCTTCTGGAACTTGTTGTCCAAGAGAGGAAGCCATTGCCCGATAAATTTTAGTGACACCAACTTTTAAGTCTTTTTCTTGCCCTTGCCGAATGGTATCATAATAATTGCGCAAATCAGTATCCCCAGTGCTAAAACCAGAAGGGGACTGGCCAAATAATCGCACTAAAGGTATCTGTAAAGCGCCAGAGCATTGTTCCATGAAGCGCATTAATATGTCCGATAAGCCACCGAATGCTCCATGGCTGTCTGCATTATACTCGTCTTCTGAATCTAACAGGGTCATTCCTTCGATGCCTTGGAAGCGGCGCATCATGTCAACATAAGCGGATAGTCCGGTAAGAGCATCTCCGCCAGCGGCAACAATCTGCCTTAGTCCTTTGATTTTATAATTGCGAATGTATGATTTGTAAACTAATTGAGCAGCCCCTGTGGTTGCGCTATCGAATGCTATCATGCGATCATACATGCGCTCAAGAACAGATATTCCCCAAAGATTCTCCATTACTTTTTGCCAATAAGGAAGTTTGATGCCATCGAAACGTATTACACGACTGTAATGGATACGCTGGTTCACTAAAGCCGGTGCCATAGCTGTTACCCGATAATATTTTGGCAAGCCTAAACTTGGGCCATAATCGGTGACTAAATCGAACAATGAAGGCTCGACCATCCATCTATCCATAGAAAGTAAGCCGCAAAATTGTCCTTCACGAATTGTGTTCAGGCGTAATGGCGTTTCATTATCTTGGCCGTCAATAAGCAGCACGGCAATAGCACCGCCATATAGTGCTGACCACTTTAGAGTTTCATTTAAAGAGTTCCAAATTCCAAGTCTAACTGCTTCTTCCTCAATGGCTTGTACGTTGTCAGGGTCAAGTTCCCCGAGGATATCAACCCCTCCACGAGTCATATCGTCAGCTTTTATATCACAAGCAACGCCGCCTAGCCAACTTCCACGGTAAATCCACTCCAGCAGTGTCCTGTTTCTGGTGATAGGATTGAATCCATACGTGCTGGAAGACATTGGATTATTAGACCCAATGCCAAGATTCATTTCAAAATTCTGGAAACTATCCTGTGTCTGTTTTGGCTTGTCCTTGAGCAATTTGGTTTCTTCACGCAACAATCTGTCTTGTGTACGTTGTACATTGACTTTTTTTATTTGTTTATTGCGTGCCATTTATTTGCCTTATTTTATTAATCTGAGCCAGCCAGTTGCAGAAGAATGGGCTGGAAAGCCTTTTGTAAATTCAGGATATTCTTTATTCATCTGCTGCAGAAGAAGATTGGCTTGCTGAAAATTTTCACTGATTGCTCCTTGAAATTCTTGAGGCGATTTTGTAACTGGCTTCCCTTGATTTTGTTTCTTTTGGGCAGACTCTTTTCCACGTTCAGCAGCCCACGCTTTTTTCATATATTGTTGAAATTTCCCCCATTGTGGAGGAACAACTTCAGCATCTTTCGTATGTATATGAATATGTATAGCCATTAGCAATGCCTGATAGGATTAAATAAGTCACGATAATTATACGCTTAATTTATCGTGACTTAAAAATTAATTTAAAACAATTGCTTAAATTAAAGCAACGGTAGCATCCAGCTTGACAGCCTGGCTTGATGCAACTTGAATTTCAATCACATCAACAAGAGTTGAAACGCCATCACCAATCTGCGCATCAGCAGTAACGCTAATAGTAACATTGCCATGGGCAACTGGGGTGATAATACCGGAAGCATCAACAGTTGCAATCGCAACATCAGAACTTACATATTCAACATTTTCAACAGGCTCAGCAACGCCTTTCAGGTTGACTGGAGCTAATTTGATTTGAGCAGTTCTATCATCAGGCAATAAAAACATTATATTCTTTCCTCTAAAAGTAGCACCGCAATAGTTGATCCACAATGCAGGAAGCGGTAAACACCTGCATCGTTTCTTTTTTCTAAACCAATTGAATTTCATTAGGCTGCCATTGTTTTTGAATACACCTCTTTATTAGCAACGAATATGCCAAGCATGAATGCGCTGGCTCCTGTTGCAGCTATAGCATTATCATTCATACAACTCCAAGAACCATCTTTGTATACATCAATATATTCATCGGTTCCGTGCTTGCCACACCAAATATGTTCATCTTCTTGTTCTTGGATAGAGTCATAACCATTTGTCCGCGCAACATGGCATGTTTCATACTGTTTTGTTTTATCCAAATCATCAATATCATGGTAAATCCTCATAGCAGCACCTCACAATCTAATTTATATGATCCAGCATTACCTTGTGTTATGCTGTTAATTTTAAATTTTGTTCCAGGTGGCAAAATAGTCTCTTTCTCTCCTGCATTTATTGTTTCACTCAAGTCTATTGCTTTTGCACCTTTTGGAATTAATATATTCATGTGGACATCACCAGACCATACACTTTTGCTGTGAGAAGTAGAGCACACAGCTTCCTCGGACAGAATAGTACCTGGCTGTATATCATTCAAGTCATCGATACCAGCATTTTTTGCCATCGCTTTAAATGCTTCAATCCCAAACTTTCTTCCTACATTTACATCATTTTTAGTTGGTGGGGCTATCTGGAATGCTCTTTGGATATTCAAAATATCCACCATCGTTTGTTTGTCCACTTCATGGAAATCGGTTGAAAACCTCATTGCTTTATTTATCTGCTGATAATAGCTTCCTTTGTATCGATGGATAGATTTTTGGATACCGGATGGCAATCCTGATTCATCTGATATCCCTTTACTTGAATACTTGAAATTACTAGTTGGTAGGGATGAAGCATAAATCGGCGCACTTCCAGTTTTTGTCTGGCTATATGATTCACCGGCATATGAAGCAACAGGAGCTGCTTTTGGAGCCAAAGCCATTTTTGATAGTTCATTGCCAATATTTATTGTTGATCCACCTTCCTTATATGCCCAAGTTTCTGCTTCAGGGCTGTAGCTAAGTTTCTGGTTGCCTACTTTGTAGTATTCGACACCATTATACTTGCCTTCATACTTATATCCTAATTCTTCAGCAATTTTCTTGAAATTCTCAACGGTATTTGCTATTTTCTTTGGTTCAGGCTCCGGCTCTGGCTTAGGTTTTTCTTCCTCTTTATGCTCTTTTCCTTTTGACTCCTCAGTTCCTTTCTGCTCCTCATGGAACTGTTTATAGAATTTTACACATTTTGGAGTGTACTGCTTAGACCATCCTTCGGTAGCTGCCTTCTCTGTTATCTGAGAGGGTGTTGGATACTTTCCTCCATTCTCGGATGTAAACTTCTCCACCCATTCCCAAACTTTTCCTTGTGGGGAATTAGGCTTTGGCTTTGTAATTCCGTTTTTTATCTTTGCGGATGGACTTCCTCCAGGAGCTTTGGCAAACTCTCCATTCTTTGCACGAGGATGCTCACTTTCCTTGAATGCTGCTTCGTCCTTGGTAAGAAACGAAATAATTTTATTTCCATGAACTCTTACTTTGGTAAATATCACTCTAATCTGTTATCCATCCAAATTTAAAATACCTTTATACCGCAATAGTCAGCAAAAGTCACCTATTTATTATTTTCTGCCTAAGGATGCCCAAACTGATAAATTATCTTTGGTTAGCATATTGAAAGCACCTGATGACCCATCTACTTGATCATCGTGCCCAGTTCCAGGAAAATCCTCCAATTCTTTAAAATAAGCCTCATTCCATGTTGCCCGCAAGATATCCACATTACCATTCTGCCATTGAGCTGCAAATGGGTCTGCGCGGGTAACTTTATCCCCAGTTTCTCTTTCGACTTCTACTTTGAATCCGGCTAACAATTGAATATAGCTATTAGCCTGATCAACACCGGCTTGGCCAGGATCTTGGTTTATCCCAATTGTTACTCCGATTGAATCATTCCTTGCCATCCGTAAAACTAATTCGCGAACTTTGCTGGACCGAACTCTTTCCCTGATGATATCCAAAACAATATACCGGCCATTTTTCAGGCGTCCCATCTTTACCCCAACAGTCCAATCTGGGTCCTGATTTCCTTCACAAGGTTCGGTAGCGGCCAGATCCCATTTCCGCACAATCATTTCTATATCGTGGGGGAGTGGAGCAATATCGACAATATTGACTTCGGAGCGTTTAAAATACATTCCAGACATTACCCTTACTGCCCAGTTGCCGCCAAGCAATCTCTCCCGTTCTACCCGAGAAAGTGCCATTAAGTTAGCTCGGTAACCTGGGTCGGCTTCCATTAAGATTTTATTATCTGCTAGCTTGGCTGGAATAAAGGTAAATGATTTTGGTTCTACTTCGCTACCATAGATACCAATAAGCTCCTGTCTGCTATCTCCCCAGATTAAAGAATCATTTATTCGAATAAACCATCGGATAACTCCTGACCTTTCTGGAATAGGGTATCCGTAGTTAGGTGAGGAAGGATCTTGCTCAATCCACCAAGCGATAAGAGCTGCCACCCAGCTATCCGCATCCGGATTAGTTGATGCCCGTATACAAGGTCTGATCCCGCTTAATGAGCGGTTTCTAGACAGCATATAGAAAAATTGATTTTCTAGGAAGTGGGTGAGCTCATCAAACATTATCAAGGGAATCTGGGCACCTTGCCAATCCAAGACGGTACTTCCGTGCTCAAGGTGGGCCATCTTAACCTTTCCACCTTTCTTCCAGCGCCATTCCAGAAGGTGGGCTACTGGATTTCCTCCACAATACGGATACAACTTCAAAGACTCATCCCAGAGGCCTCCAGGATTTCGAACCTGTGTTGTGCTTCGGCGAAAGATTACCGCGGAGAACTCTGCATTCTTTGTAACGTGTCGCAGAGTTTCAAGAATCATGGCGAAGGTCTTTCCAGAACCGGCTGCTCCTCCATAGAGGACGATATCCGCGCTGCTACTAAGAAAGGCTTCCTGGGGTCCAGGTTGCGGCTTAAAAATAATGTGAGTTTTATCCCTTGTTTTACCCATTGGCTTTCTTTTTCTTCCATAGGCAATACTGTGTTCCGGCGGTTCCAGTAGAGATTCCTTTAGCCACGCAAACAATCATTATTTCTTTTCTAGTTATTTCTGGATTCTCTAGAAAAAGGCTATCAAAGGTAATCCAAGCTAACCTAGTTGGATTTTCAACTTTAGATTTAACAAGTATTTCGCTTTTAGGAATTTTACTATAAAATTCTTTAAGAGAAGAACTAATTTTTTCTTTTGCTTCGCTAGTATGTACGTACCCCAAAAGATTTTGATTTCCTTTGCTAGCATTCCCAATTTTTCTTTTTGTTTCTTCCGAAAGTTTATTTCCTTTTAAAGAATTGGATATTTCTTGTTTTGTTTCTTCAGAGTAGCATCCTATCATTCCTCTATTCCAAGGAATTTTTCCTTTTAAAGAAGCCGATAGATTGGCTTTATGCTTTTCAGTGCGATTATTTTGACAGCGAATAATTTTTTCTATTGATTCGCTTGAATGGATATATCCTGAAGAACCTTCTCCGCCTTCAGTTTGGTTAACAAGATTTATCCCCATTCTTCTTAAAACAGAGATCATGCTTACTTCCATTGAATGAGCAGCTTCTTCTGATGTACAATTCAAAACTTTGATGGATATGTTTTCTTTACCAAACTTATTAACAATGTTGGAGTGGTAAGTATTATGCCTGCGGCTAAGATTATGTGCCCTTTTCCTCTTTCCTTTACCAACATAAAATATAGATCCTATACCTTTAAGGTCTGGCCGGCAATGGAGATACGCATAAAATTGTTCTGAATTCATACTAAAAATTTTAAGAATTGGTTAAACCTTTATTATCCTATGGGTAGTTTCTTTAATCTACTAGATTATTCTTTAGAATCTCTAAAGTTTTCTGGTATATAAAATGCCACTCCCCCAGATTCAATGTCCGTTGAAATATCCAGTTTACTATTCACAGGAGTATCTAACCCCCAAAGTCTGGCGCGCCTTTCAGAAATCTTGATTAAACGGTCTATCGCCTTTAACACTGGGTCAGAATTCTGGAGTCTAATGGTTTTAAAATTCCCGTTTTCATCTACCACCGGATTCCCATTCTCATCATCAACTACATCACGAACTACTGCTCCACTGCTCACATAAGGATGGAATGCCTTTAGTATCCGCATAGCTTCGGAATGCATAACATCGAGGCGCTCATTTTCAAGTTTACGATGTTCTTCAACTTCCGGAGCAATAATTGCTTTTAGCGCCTTTGAGTACAGTTTATAAGTGTACTGAGGGGTAAAGCCAAGTGTCCTAGCTATTTCTGAAATATTGGGATTATCCCGATACATCCGCAGGATGGTAGCTTGCAGCTCTTTCGCTTTCTCAGTAGGCGTGCTATGCGAATTATTTAATTTTCCTACAAAGCTCATGTTGGATTAAATTGAAATTAAAAATCAAATCCTACCATAGTTAAAAAGAACTACCAAATTAAAAATGAAGACTTCCTTGTCTTCGAGGAGAAGGCATCTTGCCTTAGGGGAGGCCAGGAGAGCCTTTAAGTTAATGATTTGGTGGTTGATTTGCTTCCACCAACTTGGTTATTTAGACTTATTCCGTTACCATAAGCACAGCCAGCAAAGTATGCTAGGGCATCATTGTTCCTAGCTTGGTATTTTTTCTGTTTAAGCAAACCGACTTCTTTGGAAATAAACTCTTGGTTGGCTTCTTCCTCCGTTTTATATACGGATACCAAAGCTAAGTCGGTGCAAGTTGATTCTCCATCCTGAATAGAGGAAGAATTAATTATTTCTTGTACTCTTTGGCTTATCTTAGCTGATGCTCCATTGCAGAAGCTATACGAATATTTGTTCCGATTTCTTTCTCTCCTAATGGCAGTAATAACATAGTCTGCCATTAGGATAGCGGCGGTGACGTTTGCTTCCTTCCCAATAAAGAAGATTTTCCTTTTTGTTCCAGTTCCTGGAATATTGGCTCTTTTTTCTTCCCCATAACAAGAGCAAAAAAATAGTTTAGCAATGGCATTAACTGTAACTCCCGCCCATGGCTTATTCTGGTATTCAGAAAATTGCTGAATACGGCTCTCAGTAATTTCTTCCAGGTCGCTAACCACAAGATTATGCTTTGCCAGCAATCCATGTGCCATCCGAATTGCATTATCTCTTTCACCTTCCGTTGCCCCAGAATTAGTTCCGAGGGCAATTAATTTACGTACTTTTTCAATTACTTTTTTCATGAGGGTTCTCCTAGCTGATTTTATTATTTTGGGTAGTGCCATCCTTGGCTTTAGTTTAGATTATTCAATTATGCTTAAAACCTTATAGGAAGAAACTAATTTATCCTTTTTCATGCTAGCAGGTAACTTTTTTGTTAAAAAAGTTCTTTATCAACAGCATCCAGTTTATAGTTAATAGTCCTCTTTTTCCCAGAGGTCAAAGTCAGCCGAACGTTTACACCGATTGTTTTGATTAAAGTAGCCATTTTAATATCTCCGAAAACTGTTAGGGGAAATCCCTAAACCATGAATCTATTATAATGGTTTTGGTTATTCACCAACCTGTGTAATATTTTTGATTCCATCATAATTTACAAGGATAGCATTTTACCATCCTTTCATATCAATACTCAATTGAACTAGATGAAGGCGATTCTGGTGCGACAACTGCTACTACTACAAATATTCCAAAAATTATAATCAAAAATACACAAGCAATGATAAATGTTTCAATTATTGTTTTCATTGCTCCACCTTCTTCATAACATTACCGCTGGCTGACCACAGTAGAGCAACAAACCAAAGTGCCAGCGTCCAGCCAAAAAATAGATTCAACAGGAAGATAGACCATTTGTCATTATGGTTTCGATTTCCTGCTATGATGCTCGGTGCCCAATAAGTCACCAGCAGACAGATTATTATAAAAGCAGTCATTTCTTTTCTCCAATCCATAAAAGTAATGTTTTATAGCGCATATTAAATTTCCATATCGCCAGTTTGTTTTTATTCCTCCAGTGAGCACAAGGTGTCTGGCGGTGATTTGCAAATCTTGCCTTATCCAGATATTTTCTTAATCGGCGACAACTACACTTCTTCATCATCGCCAACCACTAAAAATAATTCTCCCTTAGCATTTTTCACAATGGTGTCCCCCCAGTCGGCATACTGAAAGTATCCATCGCCATTCACAAAGCGAATCAGCCGAGAATTACATAAATGGCAATCCTTCGGGCCATTGCTAAGGGAATTTTCTTTTCCCCCGCAAACCTTACATTCTGGCTGGGGACCAATAAAGGTTAAAACTTTAGCCGAGTTATCCCCAGCGTCATTCCGGTAGTAAGTTATGTGACCTTTCATAATAATTCTCCTCTAGGGCGATTTTAATTCTTAAATTAGATTAATTTTGGGTATGAATTTATTATACTGAAATCTCATTCAGGGTCAACACGAAAAGAGATTTCGTGGAACACTCTTTTTTCGAAGTAGATCAGGAATTCCTCCAGCTTTAAAATTGCCGGCGAGCGATGCCAGCCACCAGCCCCATCCGGACCAATCGGAATACGGATAAACATTTTAACTTTCCACTTAGTACGATTCTGCCGAAACATTAACACCGGTACCTGATTCTTTTTACATTGCACTCTACACTGTACCCACCAGTTAGATATGTTTAAATTCTCCTGACGTTTTATCTCCAATGCTAACCATTCTAATCCGACAATATCATATCCTCCGCCTCTAGATTGAGTTAGATTCCTTTCCAGTGCTGGTGGTTCTAACCCTGCCTTAGCATAAGCTCTATTGACCACAGGTTGTAACAACTTGATTACCTCGCGTTCACCGTTCGAACCTTTCCTTTGACTAAAATTCTTTGCCATTCTAAATACCTTTAAATTTGTACTACGTTGATTCTATTAATGATTGTTTAATTATAATGAAATTATTGTGTCCGGATAGTGCCTAACCCATTGAATTCTTTAAAAATATAATAAATATAATAATATAATAATAATAATAATAATAATAGGGGTCTCCCCTTTTACCCCTATAAGCCCCCCCAATATTTAAAAACTCACTATACTGTTAAGAATCAATAGGTTAGCCATTATTTTCCCCAATATTTTATAATGTCCCTAAATAATTTTGTAGAGTTACTTTTTACCATTATATTTATTATATCCATTATACTTTAATGATTTCAATAGGTTAACCATTATATTTTACCCAATATCCATTATACTTTAATGATTTCAATAGGTTAACCACCAAGACTTGCTTAAACCATAGACTATTCCCGTATAGCCTTCATATCTCTTAAAAATATCTTGTTTTGAAATTTCAACTAAATGGCCTGAATCAATCATACTTTGGATATTTCTTTTGAGCGCCTGGGTAGCCCCTAAACGGTCATTTCGATAACTGGCTATACTAACCATTCTTTGAGATAGATATGTGTATGGAATTAGTTTTGCTTTAAATAATTCCATCACTTGAGAATTTTCTTTTATGTATTTTGGTGGACTAGTTAAGTAAGCCTTTATTCCATGACGAAGGTCAAACAATTGCTTACTATCTCCTTGGCCTACATCTCCTTTTCCGAATCTATCCACCACCAACTCGGTATCCTTTATTACAAAATCTATAGCCCATTGGGCAGATTCTATGGTGATAACTGGGCGATGGGGGTTTATCCCTACTGCTACCAAAGCCGCCAGTTTAATTGCCTTTAAATGCGCCCTAGTCCACATCTGGCTTTGGATTCCAGATTTATCGGAGTTATTGGACATATCATTACTGTGGTCATCAAACTTCTCCATTATATCATCTGCCGCTGAATCCATTTCCACCTGAATAATGTTTCCACTGTTGGTAGCGGTTAAGGAGATGGCAACCAAATCGGCAAATCGTTGGCTTAACCCTTCTGGTGGGGCGAAATGGGCATTGCGATTTCTTGGGGGGCGGTCGCCGATATACTCAACAATGGAGAACCTTGGAATAAGCCCTTGTGCAACTTGATGGGAATCCATACCTTCAAAAAAAGCCTCCGGAGTAGACTCACCTAGGATAGTAACATTTGGTGCGTTTACAATTCCGGTATTCTTTTCAGAATCGGAATAGGCGGCGGAATGCAAATCCCGGCCCCATCCGGATTTCGCATAGATATCCAGCAATACTGTTTTTAGCATTTTCTCGGCACTAGTAGCGCGCTTATCGCTCAGCTGCTGGAGGGTAAACCCAAACTCACCTAGAATAGAAAAGAAACATGGTTTGGTACTAAGCCAGCGCATTAATCCCTGTCCGGAGGCGAAGGTGGCAGGACCTCGAAAATCGCCGACCATGGGGACCTTCATGCGAACAGAGTTAAGTAGTTTATCTATACCAGATGCAGCACCTTCTTTTCCACATCCAGTCTTGGCAATCAAAACGATATATTGATTCAATCCAGAATTGGATACATTGAAGGAGCGGGCACAAACACCAGCGGTGACAGCAATGGCAGCAGTTAAAGCAACCTCCGGAATTGGTCGAATGGCTGTGCCATAAAAATAGTCCATCAACTCACCTATTAATCCAGGTGGCCGCATATTTGGTTTAGATTTTGAATCTTTAGTGACTCTTCGACTTTCCGCTACTTTGGTAACCGCTTTTTCCCTTTCCACTACTTTCGCAGCGTTTTCAATTAAGGCAGTAAAGTCTACTGGAGGTGGTTGCTTGGATCGAATCTTGCTAAGGGCATAGTTTAAATAAGTATCGTTCTTAACGGCTTTATCCCGTTTACCCAACGCCGACATCCGGAATAACCTTCGTACCTGCTCATTACTTTGGGTATAGAAAGCCAAAATACTTAATAAAGCTAAGTCCGCTTCTGATTGGCTTGGATAGCCTATTTGATCCCCGCTGCATAAAGAATTAAACTTATCAGCATTGCTAGCATTCATTGCCATATCAACGATAGCGGCATCTTCCAAAGATTCATCAGTTTCCTGTAAAGAGGCGCTGGTCGAGTTTTCTCCCATCTGGTTAAATAAGGCATCTAATAAAGGCTGGTTAGAATCTATTAGGCGAGGAAATCCATTAACTAGGTTACCAGTACAAATCATGAAACGGCTATCACTGTACACCTCCACATTATCTTTTCGGCATCCCGATGGAACAGAGCCTTTTAAGATTATATGGTGTCCCGTTTCACTAATAGAGAACTCGGTATAGCTGTTTGCTGCCTGAAGAATTTTCTGGTGCCTCTGGAGCTGTTCTGGCGTGGCAGGTTTTTCGGGCTTATTATCTAAATCTATAATTGCGTAAGGATCTTCCTTTGATAAAACAAATCCTATATATAAGGAATAGTGTTTGGCATAAGCTGAAGCAACCTCAAAAGTTGCCCAGGTGGATGAATCAACCGGGTTTGCCATTTTTCCGGTTTTAGGATCAATAGGCAGTTTGGATTTATCCGCACATACCCAGTTGGGTGTTGCTTTTAATTCTATCGGGATATTTTTCCACATAATACTCTGCCCCTAGAGTATTTTAGTTTTAGTAAGGAACTCGTATAAAAATTGTACTCTGTTGACGGATGGGTTTTCCATTTTCCCTTGCTTAAATTTCAAGAGCCAAGTATGCTTTAGGCGGGTTTCATAGCTGATATCAACAAGGTTTCGGTCCTGCAGCAAGCTGGTTGTTTCTTTTAATAGGCTTCCAGGTTTATCATATTCGTTTTCGGTAAAGGCCATTATCCTTCTCCAAGTGGTTGAAAAGGAGGTAAGTATAAAATGGATAACCAAATAATACAATGCTTTTATTATGCTCTAAATTAGGTTGTATGGATTAGGTTTTTGTACTTATAATATGCCTGAACTTAACAAAGGAGTATCCAATGAAAATTGAAACCAAAGATGGAGAAGGATTCAAACCTTTTTCTTTAATAATTACTTTTGAAACGGTTAGAGAAGCCGAGGAGGTTCTAAATATTTTCCATAGCTTCCCTATCATAAAATCTACACCAGCTTTGAATCATCCAGCGGTAAGAGCCGCCATCGAACACCGAATTGGTAGTCCATCCGTTATCACTAAGCAGGACTTTGCAAGAAAAATTTTTAATGCGGTAAGCACGAATCCCATGCCTTCCCCTTATATAAACAATAACCCTAGAAGGTAACCCAAGATGCAACAAGATGATATAGTAACAGAAATTTTATCCGAAGTGGATAGACTCGCAAAATTAAAAGAATGGTACGATCTCCGTGAGCAGGTAAAAGAAATCGCCAAACCATTAGTGGAAAAAGAGATGGAGTTGCGAAAAGGAGTGGTTACTTTGTTTTTTCCATCCTCCAAAGAAGGGACCAATACTTTTCCTCTCCATGACGGTTGGCAGTTGAAGTACCAGAAGAAGTTAGATTATTCCGTTCAGATTGATGCCTTAGCCGAACTTAAGGACGAAATCTATGCCTTAAACGTGCCCTTAGATGAGGTAATCAAGTATACCCCAAAATTAAGCATAGCTGCTTATAAAACCTTACGTCAGATCAATCCACAAGGCTGCGCAATGGTAGACCGTGTCCTCCTTATTAAGGAGTCTTCCCCCACCCTTGAATTAACCCAAAAGAAGAAAAAATGAGCCAATCCCATAACCAAGAAATTCGACAAAGAACCCTTCTTAATAAGCATTTTCAAGATTGGTATGCACAAGGCCATTCGACTAAGCCACCTGATAAGCTACAGCACTGCTGTGTGAGCTTCGCTTTGGAAGTCGCAGCAATCCGGCACCTTGGCGATAAGATTAAAGCAATCTTGGATAGCCAGGAACAACCATGAGTATTTTGCAAGCCATTAACCATTCATCGGTCCGGTCAGGAATACGTGCCATTATAACTGGAGTAGAGAAGGTGGGAAAGACCACCATGCTCTGCTCTGTCCCGAAACCATTGCTGATTCCATTGGAGCAAGGATTCGCTGGGGTTTCTGTTGATAAAGTTCCTCTACTTAACACTTTTACAGAGGTACTTACCCTTTTAAACGAAATCATAGTAGAGGTGCAGAAAGGGTCATTTAATTACCAGAGCTTATCCTTTGATAGTGCTACTGCATTAGAAAGGCTTATCCATGAGCACGTATTATCCATGGACCCTGCTTATGCTAGGGGAAACCAGAAAGCCGTAACCATGGACTCTGCTTTAGGCGGATATGGGAAAGCTTATAATGTAGCCAATGAGCAGTTTTTTACTTTCCTCCAGTATTGTGACTGGCTGGCTATTCAAGGAGGACTCAATATTTTTATGTCTTGCCACGTATTTGCCGCTAAAGTGGTAGATCCAACTGCCGGTGAATATGATACGTATGATATTCTTTTACATAGTCCAAAGAATCAAAAATCGTATGGCAAAAGAGAAATGATTACCCAGTGGGCGGATTTGATCGGTTTCCTTCATGAGCCTATCTTCGTATCTGAAGGGAAAACCTTGAATAAAGCAATCAGCGCAAACCGCGGACATATCCTGGGGGTTTCAAGAACTCCTGGCTATGTGGCCGGAAATCGCTTCGGCATAGAGGGAGAAATCCCTGTGGCAAAAGAGGCAAGTTGGAATTATGTTGCGCGAGCTATCCATGCCTCAAAAGGATTAGATTATTACTCTAGATAGTAAGTGATTAGTGCTTTCATCCATTATACAATAGTTTTAATTTTAACCGGAACCAAAAAGTTCCACTTTTACCCTTAGGAGTACCACCATGGCACAAATCGGAAATTTCGATGCATCACAAGTAGAACCATCAACAGCACCAGAAGCTATACCAGCAGGATGGTATCCGGCTTATATTAAGGAATCCGAAATGAAGGCTACCGCAAACGGGGCCGGAGAATTCCTCCAGCTTACCATGGAGATATTCAATTCTCCCTATGCGAAAGCACTGATATTTGACCGCCTTAACCTTAAAAATGCTAATCCGGTGGCGGTTGAAATCGCCTACCGAACCTTATCTGCAATCTGCCATGCTACAGGGAAAATTCAAATTCAGGACAGCGCGCAGCTACATAACTCTCCATTCGAGGTCAAAGTGTCCCTTCGGCCTGCCGGAACCGGTAACGATGGTAAATTCCATGAAGCCTCTAATGAGGTAAAAGGTTACCGTAAATTTGGAGCCAGTGGGCAAGCAGCGCCTACCTCTGCAGCAGTAGCTATCCCTCAAAGTTATACTCCTCCTGCAGCGCCAACTTTTCAACCTCCTGCAGCGCCAACTTTTCAACCTCCTGCAGCTGTAGTTCCGGTCTATACCCAACCGCCCGTGGAGCAGAATCCGGTGCCTGAAGTTCAACAACCATGGACTTCTGGAGCGAATGCTCCTCAGCAGCAGCCAGCACCGTGGACTCCTCCTCCAGCTCAGGGGGTAGCTGAGAGTCAACCGGCAGCTCCAGCAGTAAACCAGGATGATATTCCACCTTGGGAACGTAAATAAGCAAGCCTCTAAGAATAGCAGGAATTAAACCTCCTGCTATTTCCAAGACTAAATACTAGGGATAAATATGAACCTCGCTAAACTAACCATGGCGGCAATTGATGCAGCATTAGAAAAAGATCAAGGTGCAAAGTATAGAGGACTCCTCCGTGAGCTGATGCCGCAGGCTGATGATGCTTATTCCACAAAGGAAGATCCTTTTCGGGATCATCTTGGGGCTAGTTTAATTGGTAGAGATTGCGCAAGAGAATTATGGTACAATTTTCACTGGAGCAGAAAAGGGATCTTTCAAGGAAGAATAATTCGTTTATTTAATACAGGCCATTTGGCGGAACCAAAATTCGTAGCCTTGTTAAAAATGATTGGATGCGAGGTCTGGCAGTTTACTCCGGAAGGAAAACAATTTCGTATTAAAGGGCACAAAGGACACTTTGGCGGGTCGCTAGACGGAGTTGTTCGAGGAATCCCAGAGATGCCAGGAATTCCTCTCCTAACCGAATTCAAAACCCATGGTTCCAGCTCGTTTGCTAAACTAATTAAAGAAGGAGTTTTAAAAGCTAAATGGGAGCATGTTGTTCAGATGCAAATCTACATGGGAAAGTACAAGCTAACCCACGCCCTTTATATGGCGGTAAATAAGAATGATGATGATATCCATGCCGAGATAATTCAATTTGATCCTGGTATATATCAGAGGCACCTTGATCGCTCCTCTATGATTATAGAGGCACCAAAACCACCGCCAAAAATTAATGAGAATATTGCTTGGTTTGGATGCCGTTTTTGTGACTACAAAGGAGTTTGCCATCGGCAGGAACCACCTGAGGTTAATTGTCGAACCTGCTCGTTTAGCCAAATTGCCGAGGAAGGGAAATGGATCTGCACCCATCCAATCGCGTCAACCAGTACGGACATGGCAGTACTTTCGCCAGAAAGGCAGCGTCAAGAAAACTGCCCATTTTATCAGCTCAGTTCATCTTTTATAAAATAATTATTATGCTTAATCTTTGGGACTTTCAATCTGCTGCAGTTGAGAGTATTTTTCTTTACTTTAAGAAAAAATCAGGTAATCCAATCGTAGCTTTACCAACAGGAACTGGGAAATCTCTCGTCCTTACTGAGTTTATCCGGAGAGCTTTGGTAAGCTTTCCACATACTCGGGTGCTTAAACTAACTCATGTCAAAGAATTAATTCACCAAAATTATGAGGCTTTAATAGAAAACTGGCCTAATGCTCCGGCAGGAATTTATTCCTCCGGATTAGGTAAAAAGCAGCTTGGATTCCCAATTACTTTTGCTGGAGTACAATCCATTATTAAAGCTAATATGGTTTCTTTAGGAAGAATTGATCTCCTTATAATAGATGAATGCCATTTAGTCTCTTCTAAGGAAGCATCTACCTACCAGAAGGTTATAGCAAAGCTCACCTCAGTTAATCCTAGATTAAAGGTTATCGGATTTACCGCCACACAATACCGCCTTGGTTCTGGAATGCTGATTGATCAGGAAGGAGGTTTGTTTACTGATACTTGTTTCGATATGACCCATCTGGATGGATTTAATTGGCTTTTGGATAAGGCGTACCTTTCCCCTTTAATACCAAAGAAAACAAAAATTGCTCTTGATGTTACCGGTGTTCATAAATCAGGTGGGGACTACAATCTTGGTGAATTACAACATGCCGTAGATAAGGAAGAAATAACCAGATCCGCCCTTATAGAATCAATTTCTCTTGGAGAGGAAAGGAACCACTGGCTGGTTTTTGCCACTGGAATCGCCCACGCAGAAAACATATCCAACATGCTCAATTCTATGGGAATTTCTTCCACCTATGTGCATTCTAAAATGCCTAAAAAGGATCGAGATGACCGGATTAATGCTTACAAATCTGGAAAATATAGGGCAATGGTAAATAATGGGATTCTAACGACCGGATTCAACTTTCCCGCTATAGATTTGATCATAGTCCTGCGTCCTACGGCATCTGTCTCTCTGTGGGTCCAAATACTTGGAAGAGGAACAAGAATGGTTTTTGTTCCTGGATTTAATTTATCTACCGTGGAAGGAAGGCGGGAGGCTTCCTCCCTTAGTTCGAAACAAAACTGCCTTGTATTAGATTTTGCAGGTAATACACCAAGGCTTGGACCAATTAATGATCCAGTTCTTCCAAAAAAACGAGGAAAAGGCGGTGGTGGTTCGGCTCCGGTCAAGTTATGCCCTTTCTGCACTATTTACAATCATGCTAGCGCAAGATTTTGTGTAGGCTGTGGAGAAGAATTTGTATCCATTGTTAAAATTAGGAGTGAAGCAGGGACCACCGAATTGATTAGAAAGGCAAAAGAGCCTCTTAAACATGAGGTATTTAGAGTGGACAGGGTGACTTATGCCCGTTACAAGAAAAAAGATTCAGGAACAGAAAGCCTGAAGATTAGCTACTATTGTGGAATTCGCATGTTTAGCGAATGGGTCCAAATAGAAAACCCAGGATCACGCTCTAAACGTTGGCTGGATGTTCGTGTTGACCAAATGAATAAACCATCCACTCTAGATGAAGCCATGGAAAGCCTCAAACATTTTAGGGTTCCAATTAATATTAAAGTAGAGATTGTTCCTAACGGGTATGATAATGTATTAAGTTATGATTTTACTGGGACAACTTTTTTGGAGAAGACAAATGCTTGATTTTAATTTTCAATTAGATGATTTTGAAGAGGAAGAAACTTTTTCTCTTATTTGTAAAGGTTTAATCTATCGAGGTCATTCAGCTGTTTACCAGACAAAAAATGGTGGTTTTGCATGCAAGAAATGGGTAACTCCCATTATTCGAAAATCATGTCCAGGTTGTCCCAAGTGCTATCCAATATTAGATCAAGTTAGCGAATTTATGATGGATAAAGAATACGACTTCGGCCTTAGTGCTATTGAGGAAGGCAAATTATATACCTTTACAGTGACCGATGTTCATACCGATTGGGAATCTGGAATGGTGGATAGTTGGGACTTAACTTTTATAGAAACTGAGGAGAATAAATCATGAGCGGATGGTTAATGTGGCATCCTGAAAGTGAATGCCTATTCAAAGAATATAGTCCTGATAAGATGGATTCACATTTTAGTCAAGGGTGTGAGGATGTTACTGGAGACCCTGTAATGGAACAACGCTTTGAAGAAGAGAAAGCCGTAAAACGGCGAAATGAAACTTTATCTAAGCATAAAATTTATGCAGAGATGATAAACCATCAAATTTTTCCCAGCTGCATAAACTGCCTTTGGTTCAATAAAGATGAAATCTGCGCTGTATATAAGGTAAGGCCTCCAGCGAAAACAATCGTCCTTTCTTGCGTAGAAACATGGGAAGCAGATATACCATTCTAAAAAGTGAAATAATGGTTGATTTTTAGTTAGAGTGATTGATAATAGCTTCATAGTTTAAAGATTTCCTTTAAACAGTCTTTGGAGAATTATTATGAAATCTTTTAGCGTCACGTATTACGCACCATACACATTCGCTAACTTTAAAGGTCAAGCAGAAAGCATTGAACAGGCCCAAAAAATAATTAAGAACTACAATGATAAAAATCGGTTTTGCATCCTTAACCGCGAAGTTAAATCTGAAAAATTTGACGGCAAAAAAGCTCATTTAGTTTAAGAGGTTTATTAAGGTTACCCTTGATCTATCTGTCGAGCAGGCAGAAAACTTGCTTAACTTTTTAAGCCTTGCTGAGATCCCAGATGAGTCCATTTTAACCTGGAGATTATAAGAAATCTCGAAAATCTTTTATTCGAAAAAATATATAAAAATTAGGAGATCGCCATGAAAACTTTTTCTTCAAAATCAAACGCTCGCCGCGCCTTGAAAGCAATCGGAGACGCCGCTTTAGCCTCAGCTGATTCTCTTTTATCCCAAGACTCTTCCGGAAAATGGGGATTTAGTATTGCGGAAGCGGAGCTTCTTCAATATGAAAAAGTAACCGGACTAGAATTTAATGAAGAGACTACCCAAGTGGAAATTCCAGAGGAGAAGCCAGTCCCTGAAGAAGCTCGGCTGGAAAATGAAAAACGCCTGGAAGAAAAACGTATTCAGGAAGAAGAATTTCATGCCAAGACATCAGCCCAACAGGCGGAGGTTGCCAAGGAGCATGAGGTTACTACCATTGGAGATGGCTTAATTTACCATCCTTTACCAAAAAAGACTCCTAAAATTGTTGCTGAACGTGGTAAATCAACACATGAGAAACCATGTATGGAGGTATGGAATATAGCGGGGGTTCTTTTTTCTGCCGATCCAAAGGTAACAAGGAAGGAAATCCTCGAAGCATGTTCTTTAGCTGGAATCGCTTTTTATACCGCTCGTACTCAATACCAGCTATGGCGTCAAGCACAGAACGCTAGCCAGCCAAAGTAATAATCTAAGCTAAAGCCAAAGATGATATCCAGGAGAACCAAAATGTGCTACCTTATGCTAAATCGCAGCCCATTAAAATTCATTGCCAAAGCACAGACTTACCTGCCTCTCTGTAATCTGGCGGTGGATAAATATCCAGATGAGGCTATAGCCATTCATCCGATTGAAACTTGGTATCAAACTTATACTTTTGCAAGGTTAACCGAACTTTACAAAAATCAGACTGAGGAAAGATGGGATGGAGAAGCATTCAATAAACCAAAACTAGTAGAGGCGCTTAATTTGCTAATTACTGCCTTACCAATGGAAGAACCTATAGCAATTCCCGAGGTTCCATTGGGAGAATACCAAGAAAAAGTGGAAGGGGCAGTAAGACCCGTCTCAACTTCAAAAACCGGCCAGGTATGGGAAATTGCTGATAATGTTTACCAATTAAGCATTGTTCAGAAATCCGGAAAATTTATCGGAGAATGGAAAGACCTTCGCCACCTAATTATTCGAAAATGCGAGGAAGCTGGAATAAACAAGGCTACCGCGAGTACCCAGTATGCGAAATGGAAATCCACTAAAGAGTGTTCTAAATAAGGATTGACCTAAACTAAAAGATAAGCTACTATATCCCGTACACAAAAACAAATTAAATTAATCTTACCTATTGGAGAAATATCGTGGATAAAGAAACTGTTGTAAAAAAAGAAAAAATTAAACGCGCTGAAAAAAATGGAGTTTCGCGTCCAAACGCTGGAACTCAAACTGGGAATGTTTGGATAATTGCGGATAAGTTGTCTTCCAAAACCAACTCTCCTGCTACCCGCAAAGATGTTCTTGCCCAAGCTGAAAAAGATGGCATTAATAAATCTACTGCTACAACCCAATACGGTCTATGGAGAAAATTCCATGGGTTAAGTAAAGAAGTCCCAGAAGCCAAAGAAAAAGCAGTGAAAGAACCTGAGAAAGGAAAAGCTCCTGCTGCTAGTCTTGAAGATGATTTGGATGCCACTTTAGAAGGCAACGATAATCCAGAATCTGACCAAGAATTCGCTGAATAATCCTCCTATCCAACCTCGGGGAGAGCAATCTCCCCAACCATTGAAGGTCACTCAATGTTAAATAACCAAAAACCAACAAAGACTATCTTTGTTCCGAATGGCAGCCTAAGCGTCCATTCAGTCTTTTTAACCATTCAAGGTGAAGGTCCATACTCCGGAAGAAGGGCAGTTTTTATTCGCCTCGAAGGGTGTAATCTCCAGTGTCCACAATGCGACACCGATTACACCTCTAATAAAATTAGCCTTTCTCCGTCACTGATTTTTTCAGCCATTCATGCCAAGCTGCCAGCAAGGGCAAAGAATCTTGTGGTTATTACTGGTGGAGAACCTTTCCGGCAAAATTTACTCCCTTTAATAAGGACTCTCCTTGGACAAGGATATCTAGTCCAGGTCGAGACAAATGGAACTCTCTATCAAGAACTTCCTTACAGCGATCCAAGGCTAACCATAGTATGTAGTCCAAAGACTGGGACGATCAACCAATTCTTACTTCCCCACATAAAAGCATTAAAGTATGTTCTTAGCGCGAATGATATAATGGAAGATGGATTACCGAGTAAAGCACTGGGCCATCTGGCAAAACCATTCCTCGCTAGACCTCCAAAAAATTTTAGAGGAACTATTTATATCCAACCAGCCGATGAAAAGGATATGTTTAAAAACGCGGATAATATAGAGGCAGCAGTCAAAAGTACTTTGGAGTTTGGCTACACCCTTTGTCTACAAACACATAAAATAATTGGAGTCGAATAAAATGAGAAGAACCAAAGCCTTAGTAGTACTTAGCGGTGGCCAAGACTCTACGACCTGCCTTTTTTGGGCGCATCAACATTTCGATGAAGTTTATGCCATAACTTTTGATTATGGACAACGTCACCATATCGAAATTAATGCTGCCATAAAAATAGCAAAAATAGCAAGAGTGGCAAGCCATTCGATAGTTGAAGTTCCAAACTGTTTAATTTCTTCTTCACCCTTAACCAGCGGTAATGAATTAGAACAGTACACCGATTTCGCCACTATGGAAAAGATTATTGGAGACAGAAGGGAACTTACCTTCGTCCCAATGCGTAACGCTTTATTTTTAACTATTGCTGCCAATCGGGCAGAAGCTCTTGGAATTAAAAACATAGTTACCGGCGTGTGCCAACAGGATAATGCCAACTATTCAGACTGCCGGGATGTTTTTATTAATGCCACGCAGGAGTATATTAATGCTGCCCTTGGCTATGATATTGAATCAGAGGAGAGAATTATTATTCATACACCGCTTATGTATTTAACTAAGGAAGAATCAGTGAAAATGGCAGCAAAGCTTTCTGGCTGCTGGGAGGCATTAGCTTATTCCCATACCAGTTATGATGGAAAATATCCTCCAACAGATATGAACCATGCCAACGTTTTGCGCGCTAAAGGATTCGAAGAAGCTGGGTATCCAGACCCTTTAGTAATTCGTGCTTACCGCGAAGGATTAATGGCGTTACCTTCTACTCCCAATTACAAAAATGTTATTGATAATAAAAGAGTTGCCGAACTTGAGCAAGGAGGAAATTTATGATTACCGCTGAACGCTACCACGATATATCTTGCGGACATCGGGTTGTTGGACATGAGGGAAAATGCCGCCACTTACATGGACATAATTACCGCATCCATTTTTCTGTTCAGGCAGAAAACTTGGATGAAATCGGGCGTGTTCTGGACTTTGGAATTATCAAAGACAAGCTATGCATGTGGTTAGAAGATAATTGGGACCATAAGTTTTTGGCATGGGAGAAAGATTCTTTAATGACCTCTCTGTATTTAGAAGAGTTTAAAGATCGGTTATATCCTTCTGATCTCCTTGATTTTAGTAGATCTGTGGTTTGGCTTTCTTTTAATCCCACGGCAGAAAATATGGCAGAATACCTTGTTAATATCATTGGGCCACAACAACTTCTTGGTACTGGTTGTACCTTAGTTAAGGTAGTAATTGAGGAAACCCGTAAATGCTCAGTCTCATTTATTAAGGAATAACCATGTCTAAAAAAGTAATTTTAAACAACAAAGATGTTTCCTATTTAGCAGAAATAGTTTCCGGAAAAATATCTGAGCTATTTGAAAGAAGGCCGTACCTAACAGCCTTCGGAATCCCTCGTGGAGGAAGTATAGCCTTGTACGCGGTAGCTGCCGAATCCTCTAGGGTTATAAGAATCACAGATAATCCAGAAGAAGCCGATTTCTTTATGGATGATATTATAGACTCTGGAGCTACTAGACTCCGCTATCTCCATAAATATCCGGATAAACCTTTCTTTGCCCTAATTGATAATTCGGTGGAATCAAGCCCGTTTAAAGATGCTTGGGTAGTTTTTCCATGGGAAGGCGATTCCGATGGTAGTATCGAGGATAATATAACTCGGTTGATCCAATTTATTGGAGAAGATCCTACCCGCCAAGGATTGCTTGAAACACCAAAACGCGTCGCAAAAGCTTGGCAGCATTGGACTTCCGGATATTCGAAAAAGCCAGAAGATATCCTCAAGGTTTTTGAAGATGGAGCAGATGGTTGCGATGAGATGGTGATTATCCGCGATATTCCATTTTATAGTCATTGCGTTATAGGTTCTACATTTGTTGAAACTCCTAAAGGAAGAGTACCAATTAGTAAATTAACCAACGGTGATTTGATTTATACAATGAACCCTTTAACAATGGAACTCGCAATTACAAAGTGCGTAAACCCAAGAATCACACAACGTAATGCTAAATTAGTATCTTTGCATACTGATAACGATACTTTAATTTGTACACCCGATCATAAAATTCTTCTTACTACAGGTGAATGGAAAGAAGCACAAAATCTTAAAAATGGTGATAGGTTAGCCTCGTTATATAGATCCACTGAAACTGTTTTTTCTGGAGCACAAAGTTATTCGAAATTAATAGCCTCACGATATACACGCTGGCATGACGGAATTAAAATAAACGGTGAATCTAAAGGTATTTTAGAACATAGATTTGTTAAATCATTTTTAGATTCTACTGATTATTCAGATGGTAGGAGTTTTATAACGCATCATATAAATGAAGAGCTTTGGGATAATAGCCCAGAGAATTTAGAAATTTTAACTATCGCTCAGCATAATCTAGCGCATAAAAGAACTGAAAAATTAGCAAATAACCAAAATAGAAAAAATGCGGCTGCAATTGCTTCAGGTAGAGAAGAAGTTAGAGAAAAAAGAAGTGCATCCGTTAAGGCATATTGGGATAAATTAAAAGAAAATAAAGTTGCGTATGAAAAACGATGCAAACTTACAAGTGATGGAATACAAAAAGCAAGAAATCACGTTGTAATAGGAGTTCAACCTTTGGATTATACTGAGGACGTATGGTGTATGACTGTTCCAGAAACACAACTATTTTTTGCAAACGGTATTGCAGTTCACAATTGTGAGCACCACCTTGCCCCTTTCTTTGGAACAGCTTCAGTAACCTATATTCCGGATGGGCATATTGTTGGGCTCTCTAAAATAAGCCGCATTGTCGATATGTTTTCAAGACGCCTCCAAGTACAGGAAAGATTAACCAACCAAATTGCTGATGCCTTAAATGATAATCTCCAGCCTAAAGGTGTGGGTGTAGTTATTTCAGCCCGCCATCTTTGTATGGAATCAAGGGGGATCTGCCAACAAGGGCATTCAACCATAACTAGTTCCTTGCGAGGAGTTCTTAAAGAAAACGATTCAGCAAGGGCAGAATTTTTAACATTAATTAAATAAAGGAAAGCAGTAATGGGCCTTTTGTCTTATACACAGTTAGTTGAATTGGTTAGTCGAGGTGTAATCAACGCTAAGCTATCTCAAATTAACGGAGCATCTATTGATATAACTCTTGATGCTTTTATCCGGATGGAAGGAAGGTCTGGAGCGATTGATCTTTCCGCAAAGGAGAATATTGAAACAGTGGAATATGAGATGACTCCGTCAGGATACTTGTTAGCGCCTGGTGAATTCATTCTGGCATCTTCAATAGAAGAGTTTAACCTTCCGAACACTATCGTTGCCGAATATGTTCAAAAATCATCTCTGGCTAGGAATGGGCTTAACCATTGCCTTGCCGGATATGCTGACCCTGGATGGCATAGCTCAAAGTTGACCCTTGAGCTGTTTAATGTTACCAGATGCCATCAGCTTCGGCTTCGCCCTGGAATGCCTATCGGGCAAATGAAATTCTTCCAAGTGGCTGAAGTTCCTTCCCATGCCAGTTATGCTATTAGGGGGCAATATAACAACCAGGAAAAAGTAACTGCGTCGAAAGGTATTCGTTAGATAATTTAATCAAAACAAAAGTTGACATAGTAGAGTTATTCTATATAATGGAATCAAGTCTCGTAACTCTTGATTCCATTTTTATTTTAACTCTTTTGGAGAATTAATATGCAAAAGCAAATAGCTTTAACGGTATTTCCTGCCTGCGGAAGGGATTATTCCAGTCGTGAGGATGTTTTATCCGACTGGGACAATAATAAAGATTTCAAGATTAGAAAAGGACCTTATGTTAATAAGCAGCAAGTAGAAGAACTAAAAGAAGATGGTTTCACTGAAATCCAGTTCATCTTTAATTCTCTTAACTATTCTTTTAAACTTGAAATCTAATGCGCCTCTACCTCGCTGGAATTTACACCGCTAACTTCTGTTTTGATGGGAGCTTATATAATAGGCTTACAGAAAATGAAAAGTATCAACGGAGGAGTGTAACACACCATTTGGAAAGCTACCATTATATAAATCGCCAATCCTTTGTGGATAGCATCCGAAGGGATAAGCAAACAGTATTCTTGGATTCTGGGGCATTCTCCGCCTTCACAAAAGGAGTTGAGATTGATATGCCAAAATATTGTCGGTATATCCAGGATAACGCTGATATTATTAAAAAAGAGGATAATGACGTTTTAGCTTCAGTCTTGGATGGTATTGGTGATCCACTAAAAACTTGGCAAAATCAGTTGAAAATGGAAAAACTTGGTGTCCGCCCGCTCCCGTGTTTTCATTATGGAGAGGATGAAAAATACCTTGAATGGTACGTTGCCAATTATAGTTACATAACTCTCGGAGGAATGGTTCCAATATCAACGCCGCAGCTTAGACTATGGCTCGACCGAATCTGGGAAAAATACCTGATCGATGGTTCTGGACGCCCAAAGATAAAAGTACACGGTTTTGGATTGACCACAATTTCCTTAATGGAACGGTATCCGTGGTATTCAGTGGATTCGTCATCCTGGGTACAAACTGCTAGGGTCGGTGGAATGCTTATGCTTCCGGAGGCTAAAGTAATTAATGTCTCAAACCAGTCACCAAACCGAAAGGTGGAAGGCCAGCATATTGATTCCCTTCCTCCACTCCAGAGAAAAGCAATAGAAGAAAAGTTCCAAAAACTTGGTGTAGACACTGAAAGAATGAGGGAAACTTATCTATCCAGGTGGAGTTATAATATCTATGCTTATGATAACTTAGGAAAACAGATGGCATCCCGTCCAAACGACCAGAAATTTATACTTGACCAGATAGGTTTATTTTAAATGCTAAAATCAATAAAGTTCGTTCAAGGAGCAGTTGCAGCAAAAGATTACCTCCCAGAGCTTACCCACTTTCGAATTGAGAATAATTATATTCGTGGATTTAATGGAGTAATGGCTTTAAGTAGTCCTATTGAGCTTGACCTGCAAATCAGCCCTAAGGCAGTTCCATTTATTAAAGCTATTCAAACGTGTAAGGATACCATCCAGCTCCACCTGACTCCAGGAGGAAAGCTATCAATCCGGTCAGGAAAATTTAAAGCATTCATTGATTGTTTGCCGGAGGTATTTCCTGATGTCCAGCCAACAGGTCAGGAAGTTCGGCTTCCTGTTGGAATTCTGAAAATACTAAAAAAGCTGGTTCCTTTTATAGCTGAAGATGCCTCCCGTCCGTGGGCGAGGGGCATTCTTTTTCGGGGGCAATCTGCTTTTGCAACCAATAATGTTATCCTCATAGAGCATTGGCTTGGATCCTCCTTTCCAATAGAAATTAATATACCAAAATCTGCCGTCACTGAAATTCTTCGCATTGGTGAAGAACCTGAATACCTCCAAGTGGATGAGGATAGCTGTACCTTTCATTTTAAAGGAAAGAGGTGGCTTCGGACGGCAACATGCTCAATGGCTTGGCCGGATTCAATTAGCAGCCTGTTAGCGCAAACAGGGGAGCAGAAAGAAATCTCACCTAATTTGTGGACAGCTATCGCGGAAATTATGCCTTTTGCTGATGATTACGGAAGGATCTTTTTAACCAATGGGAGTGTCTCCACTACTTTGGCTGATAGTGAAGGGGCATCAGTTGAGGTACAGGAAATTCAGCATGAAGCATGTTTTCACGGAAAATACTTACTTTTGCTAAAAGATGCTGCAAAAACAATTTCCTTTGAAAATGCCCCGAATCCTTGTCCTTTCTACGGGGACAACTTGCGTGGAATTATTGCAGGCATGCGTTCATGAAAGAAAAAGAGTTGGAGTGGATAAAATGCGAACCGTGCAAGCTTGGTTGGCATTCTCGATACTATAAGTGCTATTGCATAAATAAGCCTAAACCAGAACCTGTAAAGAAGGAGCCAAAATGAGCGCAATAGAAAATGCAGTCTGCGAAAAGATTCAGAAGCGGGCTGAATTTGGGTTGAAGAAATATGGAGTGACCTTAGAACGCCAAGATTTGTGCCGTCTGGATTGGCTACGTCATGCCCAAGAGGAGGCAATGGACTTAGCCAATTACCTTGAGGTTCTTATCCAACTGGAAGAAGAGAAAGATAGTGGCAAGGCTTGATTCCATCGGAATGTTCTGGGAGGATATTAAACAGGAAGGAAGATCCGCTGTTATCCGGAATATGCCAGAAATTCCGGATACTGGATGGATAAAACCTTCCTATCTTCCAGACCTATCCAGTGCCCCTATTATTGCAGTGGATTGCGAAACTTATGACCCAGATCTTTTAACCTTTGGTCCAGGATGGGCAAGAAATAAAGGCCATCTGGTTGGTGTTTCCATAGGGGTACCTGGAGGCCACCGATGGTATTTTCCTTTAAGACATGAGGTAGAACCCGCCGATAATTGGCCAATCGAGCCAGTATTAAGGTGGCTCCAAGAAACCTTAGGAAATCCAAAGCAGTTTAAAGTTGGTGCCAATCTAACCTATGACGTTGGCTGGTTGCGCCAAGAAGGTGTTATTGTCCGAGGAAGTTTATTAGATGTCCAATTCGCCGAAGCCCTGCTGAATGAAATCTCCGAAGTTGCTTTAGAAACTATGGCTCAAAAGTACTTAGGCGAAGGAAAAGACTCTTCCCTACTCTACCGGTGGTGCTCCGATTTCTATGGAGGCCCAGTTTCCGGCCGTCAGAGAGCAAACATCTATCGAACACCACCTAGGTTAACTGGTCCTTACGCTGAGAGTGATGCAGACCTCCCACTCCGCTTAATTGAAAAGCTATGGCCATTACTAGCCAAGGAAAATCTTCTTGGGCTATTTCAAATGGAATGCGATTTAATATATTTAACTATTGAGATGCGTTTTTCTGGTGTTCAAATCGATCTTGGTAAAGCAGAACAATTGAGGGAATTATTACTACAGAAAGAAAATGAAGAAAAGTTAGTCCTTCGCGGATTAACTGGGTTTGAGGTGAATGTTAATGCCTCTGATAGTTTGGCTAAAGCTTTTGATACTATTGGTTTAGCCTATGGAAAAACGGCAAAAGGAAACGCCAGTTTTACTAAAGCATTTTTAGCAGGAATTAAACATCCAGTGGCTGATTCAATAAATAAAATACGGAAATTGGCAAAGCTCCGAGGTACCTTTGTAGAATCATATATTTTAGAGTCACATGTCAATGGGATGGTCTATGGGCAGTTTCACCAACTCCGAAGCGACGAGGGAGGCACTAGAAGTGGGAGGTTTAGCAGCTCCACTCCGAATCTTCAAAATTTGCCTAGTCGGGACGACGAGTTGGCACCTATGGTAAGAGGATTATTTATTCCTGATTATGGACATTTTCAATGGAGGAGATATGACTATAGCCAGATTGAGTATCGGATGCTTATCCACTTTGCCATAGGAGAAGGTAGCGATGATGCTAGAAGGAGATTTAACAAATTTCCGGATACTGACTACCATGAGTGGACTCAAGCACTCGTATTAGAAAAAACTGGAAAAGACTTAAATCGCAAGGCCATCAAGAACATTAACTTCGGCCTAATCTACGGAATGGGAATTGAAGCCCTCTCTGGAGGCCTCGGATTATCTTTAAAAGATGGAAAAATGCTGGCAAAAGCGTATCACGAGGGTGTTCCTTTCGCCAAGGAGACTATGAATTCCTGTATGGAGGAAGTCCAGTTGACAGGGAAGATTTCCACAATTCTAGGGCGGTGTTCCCGTTTCGATTCATGGGAACCGGTAGGATGGAATAATCGGACGATTCCTGTTTCCTACGATAAGGCAATTCTACTGTGGCGGGATATACAACGAGCTCATAGCCATAAGGCGCTCAATAGAAAACTTCAAGGTTCTGCAGCTGATTTAATGAAAAAAGCAATGTGGTTATGCTGGAAGGACGGTGTTTTCGATGCTACCGGAATCCCGCGATTAACCGTGCATGACGAGCTGGATTTCAGCGACCCAGGTGGCAAAGAGGAAGCCTTTGAAGAAATGCGTTACCGCATGGAAAATGCCCTTCCTTTAAGTATTCCAGTTAAAGCCGATGGAGAGAAAGGAATGGATTGGGGGCATTGTAAAGATAAAATAGATTGAAAAAATGTTGATTTTATTTTTAGGTGAGAGACAATAGATTCAAGTTCGAAAGGAACTAAATCTAAACCTTAAAACTGAGTGGAGAATAATATGTCAATCTCAAAAATAGGCAACCTATATTACATCGTGGTTAAAGGTTGCCTATTTGTTAACCACGATAGACTAGCTGCAATGAAAATGGCAACTGTTTTGTTTAAATTTTAAAGGCTACTTATTTATGAGCAAAGAAGCAGAAGAAAGAATGATGAAAGCATTCTATTGTTCTTGTTGCAAGATTTTGAAGGCACCTGAATCATTTGATAATTCCAATAGCCATTGCTGCAATGAATGCAAAAACAAAAATAGAAATAATTTGGAGGATTATGTGAAGAATTTTAATGCTGCTTCATAAAGATTTATTTTTGTAAGGCTGCTATTTTGAAGACTTATCTGGATTCACTTAACAATATAACAAAATGGTGATTAATATGAAGGCTTATGGACATAGCAGAGAAGACAAAAGGGAATGCAAATTTGGGTGTTTCCATACAAAGTCTGGGCTTAAAATGAATTGTCGCAAAATTGTTGACAGGTCAAATAGAAAAACAGCAAGACAATTAAATTTAAAAATAATCAAAAATGAAATTGGAGAAGAAAATGAGAATTAAAACTGCTTTTGTATTTGTGACTTTTTTACTGGCAATGCTTATTATTGTTAATTCAGCGCGCGCTGGGAATGAATTGTTTAATCTCCGTGCTGGGAATGGCTCTTGTGATTCAAAAAGTTTCATAAAAAACAATAATAAAATTATAAAATTTGATTGCGGCAGCGCAGTGGTTGGCTTCTTCGATAAAGAAAACAACCACGTTTTAATACAATTTATAGGGAAAAAGAAGTTAATCGGGTTTGCTGGATATATGGAGCCTGATGGTGTGACGGTTAAAGTTAAGCGGTTTTATTCCAATATCTTTCCTGAAATAGCAAAAAAATCAGAAACAGAAGGTGATTGCAAATTCTTTTTCTTTGGCCCTGAAGGGGATTTGAGCTTAGATGGGTTGGTGTGCGGAACACCTTATGGTATTATTAATTTCCATGTAACTGCTGGGAGCGAATTGAGATGAAATTATTATTTATTATAGCACTAACATTATCCTTCTGCGCAAATGTTAGTGCTGATGAAAAAGTAAAAGCCTTTGTTTCAGGGCCATATTTGTCAGTGCTATATGATTCTAAGTGTGATCTTAAAATTGCTGAGGCACCTGTATTACACAAAGCAATATCCATAAATCCTCCATTCAGAAGTTACGGATGCTGGGGCAACACTGTAGATGGTATGATAAAGGTTATTAATATATGGGAATCGCCAGATGATATGAAGAAACAACTTGGCAATCTTTATCACCCTGAGATTAATATTGAAATTATGTATCCACAACAATTAAAGCCAGCTACGATAACCAAAGATGGGTTTGCATTTGATTGATGGCTCTATGCGCCAGCTCCGAAGCATAGACATTCAAAGCCGCCTTTCAGCGGCTTCTTTTTGTGTTTTATAAAGTTATTGGAATGTTATTGTTGGCTGCTGCTGTTTTAATTGCTATATATTGAGATGTTGACAAAACAGATTTTGTTTTGGCATCAATTATTAATTCCTGTACATCAGACCAATTCTGTTCTTGCACTGCTTGATTAAATAAAGGATAGCTAACAGCTAAAGCATTTGCCCCGATAATTCCACCTAGAGCCAATTTAACACTTTGTGCAAACCCGTTAGCATCAGCTATTATTTGTGGAGTTGATATTGGCTGTGATTCGCTAAATGTTTCATCAGCAGCACAATCATTGGCACCATTAACTGCATGCCAACCCAAACCATCATTTCTTATTGCATAACTCATAAATTATCTTCCCACCCACTTGTTGCTAATACACCAGATGCCGCGTTTGATGCCCAATATATATTTGCTGACTCGATTCCCATAAAAAAGGGTAGCGTACTGCCACTTGCCGCGCCACTCATAGAGGCGTAAGGCGGATTTGTTGTTGATGCGATTGCACCATACGCATTGTTTGGCGCAACTATTACAGCATTTTGAGAGTATAAATTAATGCCGATTTGACCTGCTGTTGGCGGGACATAAGCGCCTATTGCAACAGCTACCCATGTTGGAGTCGTTTGACTGCCATTTATACCGCTGGCCATAATTGGAAGATTAGGGACATTTGATCCTGAGACAACAACATAATTTGCTCTTTTACCCTGTTGTTTGAATGATAGCGGGTATTTATTTGCTGTCCCATCTGTCCTAATCCAGCCAACACGTGCTTTATGTGTATAACCTGCCGGCATTGTTGGTGCGGTAGCTGATAATGATGCTAGTCCTGCAATAGTAGTTCCATTCCAGATTATCCAAGTGCTATACCACGTGCTCCCTGCCAGAATGCCTGTATCCAAGCTATTGACTCCAACTGCTGCTGCCGTGTCAATAGTGACATTAACATTTTCCAGGTTTAAATAGGCGCCACCTGTATTCTCAACGATAACAGTATCAGCAGTTATACTAACATTGGCATTTATGCCAGTGGAAAGCGCCAATAAATTCTTTGAAGCACCTTGTATTCCGACAGAAGGAAGAATAGCAATATTTGCCAATTCAAATCTCGGGCCTGTTGAATTATACACAACTTCAATAATCGTGTTTGCTGGAATGCTTCCTGCAATTAATGCACCGCCGCCAGGTGCTGTTATAGTGACCGGCCCAACTCCATTAACGTTGAGTGTTGGCGTTGCTGTAGCATTTATATTTACGGTAGAAAATCCAACTTTCATTCCGTCATAATAAGCTCCAGGAGAAGGAACCAAAGTACACACATAAGCGTCAGCAACGCCCGTATCATCCACATATCCAGCTCGCATAATTGTAGCCATAAGATTACTAAGGATGGTTGCTGTAGTGCCATCATCAACGACATTTTGGTTGGTCACATCAGCTATCAATGCTCCCACAATACTAGCAATCAATGATGATTGTCTCATTGCTTTGTTCAATTGTTGGGCAGGGACTATTGAACCGTTGGCATATCCAGCCGAAAAATAGCTTGACAAGGCGGCGTATGCAGCTTGCGTTAAGACGTTTGCTCCACCACCTGCTGCTATCGGCAAAAAATCATTTGTTCCAGGCATAGTATTATCCTATTAGTTGAAAATATAAGTTGCTAAATATCCGGTATCTAAACCGGCGAAATTTGTATTATTCATATCCAAAGCAAATAATGGCCCTGTAACAGCTTGGTAAGCATATCCTGCTATTTTGACTGCAGCGGGTTTTAAGTTTAACATTCCAGATGTAAACATTGCGGCTATTATTGTTGGCGGTGTTCCAGCACCTATAAGTCCCAATACCATGGACATGTCAGAATTATCCTGTATGAATAAGTTATATCCAAAAGGGCCGAATAATAGGTCACTTAAATAATAAGCAGTTGGCTTTGACCCATCCCATTGATTATTTAATATTTTTGCTTTCAAAAGCAGCCTATAATAATTATCTGGAAGAGCTGTCAGTCCAGTTGAAGGGTCAAATGGCCCTTGTAAAATTCCGCTATCCAGCCCAGGTCCAGTGTCAAGAGTAAAATATACACCTGTCAATGCGATGGCAAGCTGGCGTGCTTTCCCAATCCATTGTCCAACAACATCTAATTGAGTGCCAATGGCAGTGTCTATATCATATAGTGATGTTACTGATGATAAAAAATTTATTAAGTCAACTGGAGGCTGACAAGATAATGAAACAGTAGCATAAAATTTCTGCTTATCGCTATGCTCAGCTGTTATTAAATTTGTGTAATCATTGATAGTAGCCATTTAAGTAACCACCAGTCCGATTGATGGAATATTTGTTGCAGCAGCTTGATTGAACGCTATTATCACTGTTGCCGTCGATACAGGAGTCGGTGTAGTCGCTTGGTAGAATGAAGTGATGTAAAATGTCTGCCCGATTCCAAGTCCTATTAAAGAAGCTGCTGCCATGGCTTGCGACAAATACACATCTTCGCCGATTGCCAATCCATCAATAAATGCCATCAAAGCATTCTGAATAGCCGTTCCAGTTGTTGACACATATCCTGGCAATGCCTTTATAGTGATGGCAAAATAAATACTTACAGTGGCAAGCTGGAAATAATTTATCACAGAAGGCAACCCCATAGCATCAGGAACGGATAATGAGGTTGTCCCATATGTTTGCGCTCCTGGCATCTTTTTTAAAGCGATAGCAGTGGCAACATCCAGCACTGTCCCTCCTTGCACTACAAATGATATTGAATGGGCAGGTATGCCATTTACATCCGCTGCTCCTGTGTCATTATCATAGCCAAAGAATCGTGTGACTCCAGCAACATTACCGATAGCACTAAGCATGCCGTCAAGAACAGTTGCTGCAGGAAGCGCTGTACTTATTGATTGTCTATTTCGCAAGGTAGCGTCATTTTCTACCGGTGAGCCAACAGTGGCGTCACTCGTGCTGGAGAATGACTGCCACCCTAATTGCGGATTGAATATCTTGTTTATAGAGCCTGACAAAGCAATGATGGCGCCTGCCATTTGACTTGTTGCCGTAACGGCTATTGAACCTCCAATAGGTATCGTTATGGGTGATGTCAGATTCCATTTATTTCCGGAGCTATCTTGTACGATGCCACCTGTAATAACAGTACCTGCTACGCCTATAACATTACCAACAGCGGTAGAGTATCCACTAGTATTCCTTTTAATGCCATTGATTTTAACAACAGAAGATAATCCAGCACCTTGTGCATAGGTTGGAGAGAATGATTGGAAGATTGCTATCGCCGCTTGATTGCTGTCGTGAAATGATTTTGCTAAAATAGCAATCCATTGGCCATCCTGGGAGTCTGGTGCGATATAAATATCTGAACCGTATATTAATTTGAAAGATGTCTGCAAACTTGATAAAATATCAAAATAAGTTGGCGCTGATATTCCTGTTGAGTCAACAGTTGGCGCTAAAGTTGCTAGTGGATAAGTTGGCATCAGAATGTGGCCTGTATAGTAGTCGATCCAAATAAGGTATCAAGTGTAGCATTAATATTTGCCTTTCTCTTATCATCGATGAAGCTTGAGTAACTGGCTATTGCAGAAACGCCCTGCGTACCTAATATTTGTTGTTTGATAATAAAATCGTAATTATGTATATTTCCAAATCCTAAAACTTTTGTATTATATGGCACTCCAATCTCGGTATCAATGAACCATTCGCCTTGGAATAATTTCAAGCGGGTCATCACAGCTTGCGCCACTGCCTCCGGCGAATTGATTAGAAAATTGCTCACTCCGGCTCCAAAAGACATGTCGCCATTAACATCTAAACGCCTGTATTTCATTATTCAGCCTGCACGATTGAAGTTGCATTTGCCGCAGTTGCTGCCACTGTCGGGACTCCCGTATTGGCACCCCCATTTCCGTTTGTGTGAACGTGATTATTAAATAAGGCAATAACTGTATCATTCATTAATTTTTTCAAAGTAGAACCTGCATTCTGAAGAAGAATACTAGCTGCTTTAACTGTTGCGGTTCCAGTTGTTGTTATATTTATTGCTGCTGTTGTTGTTACATTTATAGCATGGGTTACTGGGTTTATATCCACAATGGCAACACCATCATCGCTCCTTATCTGCATCGATGTTGTGCTGTAGTTTGATATAATTCTAGGCAAAGAACGTGGACCAATAAAAGCAAACCCATCAGATAAGTCGTGCATTCTGAATTCAGGCTGTATTTGCACACCGCCTAATTGCCACCAAGCATCTATACACCGATTGCTAAAGCAGACTAAACATTCATCATTTTTTGCTATAGGCAGCGTGATAGACATACCGCCTGAGCTTTGTATTATTATTGGGACATCAACTAGTAGAGGCATGCTAGTCCATGTTTTAGTACCAGTTTCCTTATTAGTTAATTCAGCCTGTATAGATGGCTGAACTGTAACCGTCATAGTCAATGGATCAAATGTTTGTATTATTCCAGGCAATGTTGTCCACAAATTGGTTTGCATGCCTTCTAAAGCAATCATTAATGATTCTTGCGGATGCTCAATTCTCTCTATTCTGTCCATTATTTTGCCAATACTGTTTGAGTAGTCATATCCATTGCCAATCCAATTAAGTTGCTATACCAAGGCTGTCCGCGAGTATCCCCTTCGTGTTCAACGACAAATAACCGGTACACCCCATCATCCGACAGCGGAGCAAGTGGCTGCAGCCTATATGAATTATATTGAATCTGCGCAGGAAGCTGAACTGGGCCATTAATACTAGAATTGCTATTCACACTTTGCATAGTTTGATTAATAATTGAATTATCTATTTGCACCAACCCTCCAATTCTTAATTTGCTATTCAATAAGCACCTAAATCGGATTCCTTCATCAGTCTGTTCTGGTATTCCTATCAATCCAGATGCAGAATTGAGTTTAACAATTTCGCCTTTCAAATAACTATTTTGTGGAATTATTTGAATTCTTCCATTTTGAATTGACCATCCAGAGTTTAGATTATTGGATTCGTTTTTTATTTTGTCTCTTGCCATGCCAAATAGCACTTTTCCTCTGATGCTTGGTATGTGCTGAACATCCGTTTTGAATATGCCATAGTCGACCGGAAGATTCATGGCTTTTGCAGCCGCATTTATTACATCTGCCCGCGTGCTTCCTTTCGCCATAGTTTCATTTACGAATGCCTGATTATAAGCTATGTCTCCATCGCTGGCAAGGATATCTAAATAAGAATCAACATTGCTTTCTTTGCCAATCCTAAATTGTTTTATATATCCTTGGAATATAACGCCATAATTGCCTTTTTCGTACCCAGCGTTAATCACTACGCTTTTGAATTCGCTATTTTCAATGATTCTTTTTATAGTTGCCTTGGACATATTATATATGCGTATAGCGCAATTATTAGGACTTTGTACATCAGCATTGCATGCTTCAAATTTTATGTGAAATTCAGACAAATCCAATCCTTTAGTGTCTGAAAATATCACGAGCCCTAATTTCCTAATCCATTGATCGGTTATCATTATGGCACTATAAAATATAAGTGGCCTGTCTGGCCGAGATCATCATAAGAAGGAGATTCAAAATTATCAATATCATTATCGTTATCCGAGGAGTCTATATCCACATAAGCAATTAATTGTCCACCAAAATTCAAATAACCATATTGCTGCAGTAAGTCTGAACCAACGACTAATGGAACTCCTGCTAAGATATTGTTGAAAGAATCATCAGCAATATCCACATTCCAATTAAGGCTGAGATTGTTCCAAAGTACAGTGAGATTGTAATACACACCAGCAAGGCTAATCCGAAGTGTCTGCGCATTTGGCTGCAAAGGTATTTCATAAGTTGTACTCATTTCTGAATGGCCTGTTGGGTTCCGCGATTTATTGGTGAAGCGGTGCTTCCTTCATTCCTTTGCTTATTTGCCGGTAATGAAACGGTCTGTGTATTTACTAGCAGAATTTCTTGGCACTCCATCATTATAATCATCGAATTTTCTTGAGTATAATCAGTTTCCGTTGAAACCATTTTACACACCATGTTATCGTATATTCTTTTGCCGGTATATAAAGTGAACACCGCGCGATTATTATACATATGCAATATTGTGGCATAAGCAATATCAATCGCACTTTCACTGACCACGGATAACAAGGTATTGCCAGCAGCTTTGGTTATTCCGCCGGCTATTGCTATCCCTTGGCCTACACCGCCGCCTACAGTTGCAGCCCAGGACAAGGCAATATCTTCTGTCGCGGCTAGTAAACTTGGTGTTCCGCTATTGCTCCATCCTAACCTAAGAATTACTTCTGAAGGGTTAATAAAAGCGTGGTCAGTTATAGCAGCACCTTGCTCTATTGGGTGACTCGTTATTTCAAGCCTATCCATGTGCCTTTCTTCGATTGTTGCTTGGGCTATTATATCAGGCAGTACTTGACCATTTGGCAAAGTTGGCTTTGAAAAGCGGCGGCTCTTCTGTTTCACCAAAACCATTTGCGCGGCTAATTGGCCGCCTTGTAATACTAGGCTTGTATTCATCGGTATGTTGTGCTTAGTTGTCTGGCAGTATTTGCATTTACTCTGTCTTGTTTTTGAGCTACAGAATCAGCAATTTGTTTGGCATCGCTTCCAGTTATATTCCATGTATTATTATTCGTTACATTAGTGCCGCCAATTCCATTCCCTTCTGCACCCAGCCTTCTGTTTTGAAATTCTTCTGCTATCCCAGAGCGCAATGCTGCTTGCCCTTCTGAATCTGCTGGGCTTTCATAATATCGTGATATTGCTGCTCCTTTCGCACCTGCTCCTTTTGCTGCCATCATTTTGTTATAGGCTGATTTGTGAGTGCCTTTAAGTTCCATGTCAACAAAAGACAATTGATCTTCAAGTGAGGATTCTTCAATCTTTCCATATATTTTTTCAAATGCAGCAATCCTATCTTTTGAAGTCCATTGGGC
>Ga0102851_10000011_pt1 | contig 58814 bp, 85 predicted proteins | sample Mud3Dept3metaG_FD_79558 | JGI IMG/M metagenome (GOLD analysis project Ga0102851, IMG submission 79558) | Freshwater wetland microbial communities from Ohio, USA, analyzing the effect of biotic and abiotic controls - Mud 3 Core 4 Depth 3... | ecosystem: Environmental > Aquatic > Freshwater >... | reverse complement strand
TCATAAGCATAGATAGAATCATCATAAACTTTGAACACTTCACCCACTTTGTCTAGGTACTGGTCCTCATAATCCTCACGAACTTCATCATCTTCTTCCAGGAATTTGATTATCCTTACCTTATCACCGACCGAAAATCCCATGTATCATCCCCTTTCGCTTTCTTATTAAGTCCTGTAAAAATGCAAAAAAATAATAGCATACCTACCGGACAGATTATGTTGGTTTTAATTACTCTTCGTCTACCAACTCAGGAAAGAATTTCTTTACGTCTAATAAATTTCTTCTCCATGCTTCAATGTATAACTGCACCCTGAACTTGCTGAATTCATTGTATTTCTTATGCAGTTCCCTCCAGTCCTCTTCACTTTGCGACTGTCCATAGTCTACCACAACTCGCTTGGTTTGTGCAAGGGCCTCAAAGACTAATTCTTTGACCCAATCTGGGGTTTTTGTGCGCCTGCCAAAAGACCAGATTTCTTTGTTGATGTATTCCATCATAGCTATGTCCTCTACAGAGTAGAGTCTTTGCCCTCTACTATTCTTGAAGCTTGCCTCTGGCAATTGGCCTCGTTCTATCCTTCTATTTATACCGGACTTAGTTAGGCGTGTTGCTGCCATCATATATCTCAGAGGAAAGAGAGGGATTTCTCTTCCTTTTATGTCGTAGAGAGTAGTCATACTAACTGCTGGGTAACTGAATCCTTATTACAGATAAAGAAAAGACCACACTCCGTACATTTTAACTTCATCTGGTCCTTCCCTAGTTTTTTAGAGCCTGTCCTATCCTGGTAAATCCATATAGTATTACCACATTTTGGACACTCTAAGGTTATGTCCATTTCTTGTGTTTTAAGTGGCCTGTATCCTAACCTATAGGATTTACCAGGAATAAACTCAGGCTTCTCATTCTTATTGTGACTCAATCGTTGGCATCTCACTTTCTGATACTGTTTTTCCTTTTTCTATTGCCTCTCTTAGTTTTGCCAGTCTTTCTACTTGGTCATCATCTGTCTTAACTTTTGTAGCATAGTATACTTTATCGCTAAAGATACTATCTAACTCTGAGGCTGAGATTTTATTAGCCTCATAAGCTTCAATGATTTTCTCTTCATCAAATACATATGTCGTAGTGACTGACGTACAAGATTCTAACAGTCCTTTGTCCCTTAATAGTTGTTCTGCTGCTACTGTATTTAATCCCCGAGAAGATTTTCTTTCCCGGATGATTTCAACTAGTACCTCTTCTTCTCCTCCGTTTGGAGCCTCTCTTTTCAAGACCCCAATAAGATGTTTATGCTCGTTTATATCTTCAACACCGTAAGAGTCGCAAGCCTCTTCAATTATTGGTCGCTGTTGTTTATTTCTTCTGACCGCGAACAACTTCTCCAACTGATTAAGTCTCTCATATATTATGGCTGCTGTCAAGATAACTTCTTGACGAGTCAAGGGCAATTGTAAAAGGGTTTGAGTAACCTTTTCTATTTCAAGGGTAGGCTTAGGCTTAGTTTCAGTTTCCTCTGTCCGTTGAGGCTGTGGTTCTAATCTCATTATTTTTTCTCCTCTTTCTGGACTAGCCCGATATATATCGCAGTAAACATAGCCAACTGTGAAATAACTAGCAGACCTATTCCAAGGTCGATTGTAAGGTTATAGAATATATTGTAGGCAAAGAACCCAATACAAACTAACATTCCCACTACGAATAATCCAAAACTAACCCACTTCATGTTAGCTCCCTGTTGTAGTAGTATAAAGATAACCTCCAGTAGTAACTCCATAATCCATCCAGGAAGTATACAAAAAGGAATCACCTGTTCCAACACTAGTGTTGTTACTATAGATGGTATAGGTACTAGTAGCTGTTGTAGTCATACTCGATGTTGGAACATAATATACAGGAAATCCGTTTCTTCTATCCCATCTGTCTTCTGTTATTCTTCCTCCAACTACCACTCTACAATGCTCATGCCCACAATTAGGGCAGTTAAAGACATGGTTTCCCTCTAACTCCATGTCTACATCAAACTGCACATATCTGTTACAGTTATGGCAATGAAGTTCTTGGCGTTCAATCATGATATGCCTCTGCATCTGACATACCAAGATATGCCATAGCTCTGACATACACACAACTTTCATCGTGTATTAGTCTATGGTCAAATTCTTGTCTCCACCCCTCTTTTTCAAGCCATCCTCTTTCTTCTCCATCACAATATCGACAAGAATCTTTTCTATCATTGTTGTATTCTCTACAACCAAATCCTATAAACTCTTCTAGTAGAACGTCAGGATTCTCTTCCATTAGAAGTCCTCTGGTATTAAAGAGCTTCTTTCCCATAGATGCCATACAAAGGGGGGCATTTGAAATGTCCCTATGTACATCATGTAACCCTCTTTTTCGTCAAAGGGATTACCTGTTCCTATGATGTGAAACATTCTTTCTTTCTTGGGCGCATTTATATCATGGAGTAGTACCCAAGCATAGGGTTTACCATTCTGCAAAGCAACATGCAATACTTCACTTTCGTCCGGTAGCTCAAGAGTGAAGTCATCTTGAATAGGGATTTCATACTTCCAGATTACCATTTTTAATTTCCTCTCTCCAAGAGTTAAATAGGGATGATGAACAGCCTGCACCAAAAGCAGGAGAGATTTCTGAGTTAGGGTCGGCTTTAATCTTCTCATAGATACCACAAAGAAATGTTTTTCCCTGTGGTACTAAGTGTATACAAGGCACCCCTTTACCATATGGACAAGGAGTTTGATGACAACAATAGCCACAATTTATACATTCCACCACCTTAACTGTATCCTTTCAGGTGTCCAGTTATTTTGTCAATCTTTTCTTCCCAGTCAGGACCGATACCAATGCAAGTCCTTGTGGGTGAAGAGAATTCGGTAGTAGCATTGTCAGTAATAAGTACGGTATTAAGTCCTGCTCTTTTTGCTTTTTCATATATCTCCATGAGTTCTTCTTCGGAATTAACAGCCAGAACTACTTTCACAAAAGAACCAGTTAGCCATTCATATAAAGGACCGTGGTGACGGCAAGCAAGAGATTTTACATCCCAATATTCATCGGGGTCGAATGTTAACTCTGTGGTCATAAGATTAGTGAGTAATCCTACAAAAGCATGACCACCTTGGGCAATCAGCTTACCTTTTGGTACTTTATACCCATCACTATTGCGTAGGTCAGTACGCATGACACAAACTGCTTTAGCTTTCATCTTGCCCTACAGATATGATTTTTATTCCTAGCTGTTCAGCTTTTCTCGCGCAAGCTTTACAAGGGGCAATAGGTAGAATATCTCCTGACCTACCTATCCTACAAATTAGAATTGTTTTTACTGCCGGTCCCCCTCTTAGCATTACCAACATTTCAGCGTGATGTGCCCCACCCTGTCTCATGAATCGGCTCCTATTAAAAGCCGTAGCCACTACTTCACCACGCCTGTTGATTCCAATTGCACTAACTTTGTACGTACAAATGGATTGTTTAGCTTTGCTGATTGCTAGTTGAGTCAATTCCCTGTTCGTCACCTAATCTATTTCCCCTAGTTCTTTTCTCCAAGTGCCCAAAGCGCCTCAAGAACAGCCAACAACATTATAAATCCACCTATTATAACGAGGGGCGGATAACGTATTTCTCCATAAATGAAACAAAACAATCCTACCCATCCCGCAAACTTAGAAGCAGCCATTGACCCAGGCATCTTTCATCCTCCCTCTTGTATCATTTTAAGAGCCATATTAAAAGTCTCTTCGGTGATAGGCATTACCCTAGAAAGATGCGTAGTTCCTAGCTCTCCTTCTGGACAAGCATCTGAATACCATCGGCCAAAGATATATCCGTTTCTTTTATCCTCCTCTGTAGATTGTACCTCATATTGATACTCTTCCTCACTTTCGTACTGGTCACGGGGCATAAGTCCCGACTCTTTTTTTCCTATGATATCTAAATCATAGTCTTGTTCAAAGGAATAGTAGTAATCAAAATGCTCTATGATTTCTACTGCGTTGTGTTCGTCGGCCCATTTTCTGGCTATCTTATTTTGTTCCGACAGATAGTTGAACATGTCCTCTATATTATCGAAGCTACGAATCTCCATGTGGCCGTTTCCTATCAAAGTATTCGGGTATAAGGGTATTCTCTGCTAGTGCAGCATCACAAAAATCTTTTACCCTCTTTACTCCCTCCTTATTTAAAAGAATTTGGTCGGTGTAATAGCTTCCAGTTCTAATCACATGCCAAATCAATCTTAGTTTATATCTAAGAGTTGAATTAGGTTGCCCCTGATTCCAAATCGAAAGGTAGACAAAATCTTTATCCTGCGGTTCTGGCTCACTTGGAAATATAAACCTGCGTAAAAGTACTCCTTCGTCTATACAATCACAGGTTATAAACTCTTCTAAGAGAGTTGCATTTTCATTCTCCATCAAAAAACTCCTTTGTGCCTGTAATGTCCTCTTCGTTGAGAACTGGTTTCTTAGCGTCCTTGAGCATCATTTCAAGAACCTTTATGATTTCTTCTGGAGTCTCCCCATAAAGATGATTCTCCATAGGGTCTTGAGTCATAGCTCTTGGTTGTTTAAACTCATCATAATAGACTTCATGAAGTCCGTAGGCTTCTTCAGGATGCTTTGGGTTTTTGTACTTCACTATCCGGTAATTCCAGGTCATCCTTACTTCCTTTCCATACTTTACTCTCACCATCCTGACAAGCACGGCAAACTTTTGGGACTCCAAAAAGGTCTACTGATTCTTGTGTGTATGTTTTTGTCCAGCCACAAAGAGGGCAATAAACTTCAATAACTTTTTTATATCTCAACATCCCTATGGTACTCCACATTACGAGCGGGTTCACCCATTATCCAAGCTGATATAGTGATGTTGTCTACTAAATAGTAGGAATGTTTGGTAATTCCTGCTAAAACAGTAGCATTATCAAGCCCTATTACTAGAGCTTCACCATATACATCTGCTTGTAGTCCATCCTTTTGATACTGTCCCCAGCTTTTCCTACATTTACATGTAGTTTTTCTGTGTTGCAGTTTCTTTACATCCCCACATTTAGGACAGAGTAGTAATTTCATTGCACCTTCTTTGGCAAGCTATCTCCTGTATTTATACGATGTTCTCTTATTAGTTCCTCTGTGTAGAGTGGTGCAGCCCTTTCAAAACTGGTAGTTTGCTCTACGATAAAATGCACTCCTTTTATTGAAAGCTCTGCGTCTTTTCGCACAAATTTAGTGGGTATCCAGGCTACTTGTCTTGCATCATGTTCTTCACAATATAAAACTACCTGTTTATAGCCCATTTTTTCTCCGGGGCACTCAAATTTCATCTATCTGAGTTTTGTTAAAAATTTTGTAGTTGTCTAGCTGCACAGAATAACCCATGAAATTTTAAGTTTATAAGTTCTGTGTTTCCATCAGCAATTGCATCTTGAAGTTCTACTAGTCCAGTTTCTAGCCGCTCTCCTAAATCTTTAATTCCCTCTTCAATGCTAATTATTGCTAGAGATAGCTCAATGTCTTTTTCATCGGGCATTTTATTCTCCTTTCAAAAACTTTCTTAGTGACTGATCTACGGGTTTTATTTCATCTATATCAGATTTCCCCCTTATGGCTTCAGAAAGCTCGCCCTTACGCATGACTATCTGAAGCTGTCTCTCCTCAAAGGAGTCTTTCATTACCAAATTATACACTATGGTAGTTTTATGCTTGGCTCCTACTCGTTTCATTCTCCCAATTCTCTGCTCGTATTTTTCCCAAGAGAAAGGGATATCCACATTAACCAAGTACTTAGCCATTTGTAGGTCAATGCCTTTATCCCCTGCTTCGGTAGTAATAAATATCTGACAGCTATCCTTATTGCTAAAATCCTGAATGTTATCCTGAGCCTCTCGCGCATCCATTCCTCCAATCAGGATTCTATATCCTATTTTCTGGTGGTCTAAATACTCCGCGATTATAGGGACTACTCCCCTATAAAAAGAGAAGATAATCATCTTATCTCTGGTGCCCTTTATTTTTTCATCTATTAGCTGCTTTATTGCAGCTATCTTAGCACCCTCGTCATGATAATCCAGCATACTTTGTCGAATATACTTCGACGTACTATGCTCAAATATCAAAGGACAAACACAGGACATTCTAAGAGCATTAAATCTCTCTCTTATTTTCGCTGTTTCATGGTCAGTATTTCTACTATCCAGCAACTTTTCTAGCATCACATCTAAGTATAATTCTAGAGAAGTTGCTACCTCATCATATAATTTAGCTTGTTTTCTTGTGAATTCAAGCGGTAATGTCTCTGTTATAACCTCGGGAAGTTCAGACCCAACCTCTTCTTGAGTCTTTGATATCATTATTTTTGAAGTTCTCTCTGCGAGTTCCTTCAAGTTGACATATCTCTCGACTCCCCCGAAGTAATTTCGCACGATATATTTCTTATCAAAGTAGTACCACTTTTCAAAGAAATACTCGTCTATCCAGTCTGCTATAGAGTAGAGTTCATCAGGTCTATTAGACACGGGGGTTCCTGTCAACCCCCACCTATATTCTGGCTTAAACTTCTTTAGAAGTTTCTTGGTCTTACTCTGGTAATTCTTAATCCTGGTAACTTCGTCAGCTATGACTACATCAAAGCCAATCCCTATCAACTGTTGCCAATCTTGCAACAGTAGCTCGTAATTTACAACTAAATACCCTTCCTCAAAAGAGTTTAGGGTAAGTTTACGACGATGTGATGTAGAATTAAGGACACAATAATTACTATCGGTATAAGTAGCGAGTTCACTTGCCCACTTCCATTTCAAATAGTTCGGGCAGAGTACTAAAGTTTTTGTTACTTTGTTTTCTTCCCTCAACCTTTCATTAACAGCCATAGCAATATGTGTTTTACCCAACCCTACATCATAGGCACATATTGCTTTATGCTTCCTATATAGGAAAGCCGCACCTTCAATTTGAAAGTCTTTTAGTTTCCCCAGGTAAATAGTATCTATCTCCTACATTTATTCGTTTATACTTTTCCTGTGAAACTTCAATCGTTTGAGAGTGCTTCTTATATTCCTCGTCTGTATCCTCTAGTGTTATGTACCACTTGTCAGGAATATGGTCTGTCATGGGAATATAAAATCCCCCACCCTTTGGTAATGGATACCAATACAACCATTCATTGGTATGAGCAGGAACAAATTCCTTGCCGACTACAGTTCCACTCTCCATAGTATAGCAAGAAAAGAGTAGTGCTGCCAGCACTATTACTAACAGCACTACTCCTAGTTTTCTCACGGTTTTATTATCCCCGATTGAGCAGCAAGGAGATAAATCATCTGCCCTTCATCAGCTACAACTTCTTCATCTTCTCCCTGCTCCGCAATCTTTTTGTCAAGATATTTTACCCCACCAGAATCTTCACCGAAGAATACCGCAGCAAGTTTTCGGTAATTTCCTAGTGTTGAATCGTCACCTGTGCTTAATTTCTTCATAATTATCCCTACCTACTAGGTGTTACTGGCGTTGCCGAAGTAATTGTAGGTGCTGTTATCTGCATATCAGATGGTAGTACCCAGAACGTAATTCTACCAGACTCTACTGCTTTTTGTAATACTGCGGTCATACCACCTTCACCTTGAAGTGACTTACGCAGTACTTCATTAGCTTGGGCATCAATTTGAGCAGCTTTATACCTATTTTCAGCCGCTAAAATCTGCTGCTGAGTGGCAGCTACGTTTTCAATCTGGGTCTGTACTGCTGGGTCAGCATTGATATCTATTAAAGATAGTGTGCCTACATCAATGTAATGCCCACCCATATAGTTATCAATTTCACGCTGAATAACATCACCAACAGCACTTGCCATAGCAATCATACCCTTATCAGATATGGCTTCAATGACAGTATACTTCTTAGCTTCTTCCTGAAACGCCATTTTGATAGGCTGACGTACCCGCTCATGAAGTAGGGCATCCCATCCTTCATCAGACCAAGCACCATACTTCAAACCTAAACGTTCATGAAAACTCTGAAGATTCTCTGGCACTAAATGGAATGTAGTTGCCACCTGAATCCTAATAGCGTTACCATCTTTGGTCTTAGCTTCTATACGGTCAGCTTCTTTTACGTCACCCTCATTTGGAATCTCAGAGATAATGTATGTTCTCTCTGTAGAGGGATAGAAGTAAACCGATTGCAGATTTCCTTTCCAGAATCTTCCTACTCCTGGAGGTAGTTGCCGCTCAAAATTCCTTCCGTCTAAGGGTCCACCTTGGTATACCAGAGCATGTTTATCCATTGGTACTACTGCTGTAGCTCCAACACATGCATAAGGAATAAATACTACACAAAACAACACTACTACTATGGCAAGAAGTGAAAGCCATAGTCTCCAATTGATTTCGCGTCTTACTTTAAGATTATCTCTTTGTGAGCCATCATAACCCATTAATACTCCTTGTCATAAATACTTTCATTAAGTCAATGTTTGTGGTCCCCCACTTTTTCTCAAACCGTTCCTTGTTTATATGGTACAGTCCTAAAACACCACCCTCTTCCTTAAAATGCTTGTTGATTGTGCCGTGACAAAAATGGTACGAATAACTGCTATTTAGTGAGCAGAATATCCATCCATGTAATGCCATCCTTACAAAAAGGTCTGTCTCTTCCCAATTCGCCGGGACAAATTGCTCATCAAACAACCCTATTTGATGGAACATATCCATACGAAATAGCCAGGGACCACCCTTATCAAAGGGCATCACTTCAAGTTTTCCATCGGGTACAGCCAGAGTAGAATAATTCTTTACCCAATCCTCGTAAGAGGAACGGTATGGGTAGTTGATATGGATTCCCTCTGCTACATCTTCTTCTGGCCCGAATACTCTGGGAGAAACCATCCCTATTCTAGCTGGTAAATGTGACCCCGTAATAGGAATAGTTTGATTTTCTTCCATGAATTCAACCAATGGCTCTAGCCAACCATTAGCTACCATTGTATCGTTGTTGAAAAGTGCTACATACTTGCTTCTTGACAAGGCTATCCCATCGTTAAAACTTGGGGCCGCACCTTTATTCTGGCTGTGTCTAATGAGAGTATCACAAAGATACTCAGTCTCAAACACATATGAACCATCATCCACTACAATTATACTCTCAACCTCTGGTGTAGCTTCATGAATTCTTCCTAAACATTCAAGAGTTAGAGAGTATTCATTGTAGCATGGAACTACTATGGATACAGGTAGTTTATCCATCTTTATCCAAACTCTACATCATATGTAGTAGTTGTAGTTTCTGGCTCAGTTGTGGTGGTAGTTCCAGGGTCAGTAGTTGTAGTAGTTTCTTCTTCGGTAGTTGTGGTAGTGGTTTCTTCCTCGGTTGTAGTTGTAGTCTCTTCTTCAGTCGTAGTCGTAGTTTCTTCCTCAGTTGTGGTGGTATCTTCCTCTTCCGTGGTGGTTGTAGTTGTACCAGGAGTACCGTGACTGATAGTTAATACAGGACTTCTCAAAACTCCGCTGTAGTAGAAATATGCTTTTGCATATGTCACTTTAGAAGTTCCGTAACTATCAAAGTACATGGCACCTTCACCATGAACAGAACCATCAAACGTATCGTTAGTTCCATCTGCAAATTCTACATACAGATAGCCACTCTCTACGTCAGCACCACCAACAGTTAAGTTCCAATGAAGAGTTCCACCTTCATCGTAGTTATTTGCTGCTCCATTTACGCCATTCCATTCTACTGTAGCTGGAGTACCCCCAGATGCAGTTGTGACAAGCACAGGAATTAAAATAGCAGCAACTATAAGAATTACGCCGATGATTAATGTTACACGTTTATTCATTTTCTAATTATTACCTCTCCTCTGTGTACATGGGCTTCCATTTTGTATCCTCGGTTTTTAATTGCTCGGTCAATTCCTTTCTTAAGTGAGGCTGGTTTTCTTGTCATGTCTATAAGGGCTAACTCTTCTGAGCTATCATCATTGAAGGCATCAACCAGTCCTCGATAGTCTATTTTATTAGTATTTAAGTGTCGCTTTTGGTCCTTTTTTTGTGCCTCTCTTAGAATTCGTTTTACTCTCTTTGTTGCTAACAGTTGCTTTTTCATCCTCAATCACCGCTTCCATGACCTCTGGACTTATGGCAATAACTGTAACTCCCTCGATAGCTGCACCAATAGTCTTACGTCCATTCCCCCTTTTAAGTTGCGTCCATTCTTTCTTTTGGATAGATTTACCAGCATACTCCAAAGCTCTACCAATAGCAAAGTTCCTTCCTCGGTTCTTGTTCTCTTTGTCTTCTGGATTCTTTTTGGCGATTCCAGCAAAGGGAACCCTACCGATTTTCCCGTCTGCATAGATACCAAAGGCGATTGTAACATCCCCATCACGAACGGTATCAATGCGTTGGATTCCTACAAATGACCTTCGTTTCTTTCTGCTCATTACCTTTCTCCTGTTCTATTTTTGGTGAGTGTACCCTACAAATCCTAACCTGTCAAACTTTACATTCCACCCTCCTTTTCTTAAGTAGGGGAGAGGGGAGTCGAACCCCTACATCCATACGGATAACGGAGTTTAAGTCCGTTGCGTCTGCCATTTCGCCACTCCCCCGATTAACTTAGTATCGTCTACCATATGTAGAGCATTGACTATTGTTGTAGCTTACTCCCATGTTGATACTTTTCTTTCGGGCTTGTAAATCAACCCGTTCAATAACATACTCACCAGTTTTGACTTTCTCAAGCCACTCTTCTATGTTACCAATCACTTCTTTTTTATAGCGAGCTATTGACTCCTGTTTCTTACGTTCTTCTTCGGCTTTCTCTTCTGGTGTTAGTTTTGTTGCCACTATGTCTCCTTCTGGATATCAAGAACAATTATTCGGGAATAATCAGCCTCACCCTTTGGAGTATATGTATGTGCTATTGACCAGATTGGGTACAAGTGTGTTACACTTTTTTTCTGAATTTCAATTTTGACCGGCCTATCGGCTAGTTCAGGATGTGATTCCAAAAGTTCCGATGTGACTCTGTTTAGCGTGAACAAATCCACTATTCACCCCCCTCATTTTTTTGCTGGGCCACTCCACTTTTCACTATCTGAGTTTCCTCAAATTCCTCAATCTCCTTCTGAAGAATATCTATCTCACTCTGAAGTGCTTCTCTGGTAGCTTCCACCAACCATTCATCTTCCAATGATGCGTCTAGTTTTCTGGCTAGTTTAGCTGACCGTTTTAAGTCCGAAAGTGCCTCAAGAGTTATTCTGTACTGTTCTTCATTTTCAATAGCCATTATAACTCCTTTATCACCACCTCATAGGTAGACTGTTCCGTTCTAACTTCAAACATATATCCCTCTTTTGTTCTTGTTATCCACGGAGATATTTGACTAAGATTCCATTCAGGAGATTCGTCATCAGAAAGACACGAATGAATAAAGTCCGTAATTGTCTTCATTTCTACTTTTTCTGATTGTGTTGCCACTACCTCTCCTTAAATCCATTGGACATTTGCAACATCATCTAACTGGTTTGTTTTAGGAACCTCCACTATTGGGATTTGCTCCTCATCTTCGTCATAATCTTCGTCTTCTTCCGGTTCTTCTATTTCTTCGTACCATTCACAATATACGCGCTCGTCTTCGATTACAAAGTCACTTACTCTTACGTCACAACCACCCTCATTAAAAGCACATTCCCCACAACAATCCCAACCAATAAAGCCTACCACTCCTCTACTCATTTTATTTCCTTATATGGGTCTGACAGACTTGCTATCCTTACTAATCTGCTTCCATCCCTACTAGCAACGTGCCCCTCTGCAATCTCATGTATATCTTCCAGCATTTTTCGTAGCTTCAAGTTATCGGCCAGGACACGCTCTTTGCAGATTTCGCAGATGCCCTTGTAATCCCGCTCCCGCTCTGCCTGCTTATTAAGGGCAGTTAGTTGTTCTTCAAGCTGTAGGACATATTCACAAACAGCTTTAACCTCTGGGGCATCACGATAATCAAGAGTAACGTGTTCTGGGTCTTCTACTTGCTCTAGCAACCATTGTACGTTCATTTCGCTTCCTCAATTATGTGTTCTAAGAATGTTTTGGCTTCGTCTATAATGGCCCGAATCATTTCAGGTCCATATAGGTCATAAACATCCCTCGGGTCTTTACAGTCTTTGGGAAGAGATTTCCAAGGGTCAACATATCTCATATTTGCCCTATTTTCCATCATCTTCACAATTCGATTCAATCCAGTTATTCCAGCCTTATCTTTGTCGAGCCAAATTATGAAATCGGATGACAACTCCAGTAGCTTCTCAACATGTTCTTCGGATACTGCCATACCCAAAAGAGCAACTACATTTTTGGTGCAAGATTTGCGTATGGAGATAGCGTCACCCACGCCCTCGACAACTACTATGGGTTTGTTTGGTTTGACTCGTTCCAACCCCCAAAAGTATTGCTTTTTCGACATGTTCCAGAGAACCTTGTGGTATCTCCCCTCTACACTTCGGGCAACTCCCCCAACCAATTCTCCGTACTGATTTCTCACGGGATAAATGAGGCAATATATGCCCTCTATATCCCCCATGTAAATCTCAGCAAACTCATCCTCAATCTTATCGAAGTATGACAGAATTGCTTCGGGAATTACCTCTGGAAAAGTCTCTTTTTTCCTATCTTCTAAAGTTACTGAGAGTCTATCGAATCCAATTCCTGCGAGGAGAGATATTGCCTCATTAATTGTGCATTTTCGGGTTTTTGCAACCAGTTCCTCAATAATTCCGTGAGTTCCGCAAGAGAAACAGTTGTAGACCCCTTTTTCAACATTAACTGAGAAACTTGGATGCTTATCTGTTCCTGTAAGATGCCTTTCAGGGAATGGGCAGGATGCATGGATTTCATATCCACGAATTTTTACCCTCTCTAGCTCTAGAAACTTTGCCAAATCTTCAAGATTCAACTTTTTCTTCTTTTTCTAGTTCTTCAAGACGGTTTCTGATAACCCTAACGCTCTCACGTAAATTTTGCGCTGTGAACTTATAACCCTCACTTTCCAAGTCATAAGAAAACAGCAATAGTCTAGCCAACTCTGTGAGTATAACCGTGTCCATAAATTACCCCTTTAAAGATGATATTCTTCCTCATCATCTTCTTCGTCGGTGATTTTCTTTCTGTCAACTAATTCAGAGAAGTCGATAGGGTCGAATTTCATGTTTATAAAGAAATCTCCCAAATCTCCCTCTCTTTGACCTAGAATGGTTACTTTGCCCCGATTTAACTTTCTATCAGAATCGCTACGGGAAAGCCCTATGAGGGCATCAACAAACTGCACCAAATACTTTCCATAAGCCACCCCTTCAAAACTAACTACGTCGCCTTTTCCTTCCATATTATGTTGAGTTGTAGCAATAACAGGGATGTTGTATCTCAAGGCGAGATTCTTCAAATCCATAGAGACATTTACGATAGCTTTCCAGTCCTTCTCACCCCTATCATCTGGGATGAGATAAACACCATCAACAAAGAGTACACCACCTTCTGACAGGTAGGATTCTACCTTCGGAATAAAACTACTTACTCCGCTAGAAGAATCACTCAAGTCATACCCTGGAATCTGAAACCTTACTTTTTCTTCTTTAAAGCTATCCGCATAGTCTGTGTAGATTTTCTTCTGCGCTTTAGACAAAAGACCATGCCTTATTGCTTCATAAGGTAATCTTGTCTCTAAAGCACACAATCGCTCTACAATAGATATGGGAGTCATTTCTTTTGTTACGAAGATAATTGGGATATTATATTCCCGCCAGATATGAACAGCTTGAGCAAGTAGTAACCACGATTTTCCTTTTTTAGCTCTTGCCGTCCATACAATCAACTCACCGTTATGGTATCCACACGTTATGTTGTTAAGATAAGCCCAAGGGGTAGAGTATCCATCAATTCCAAGCCCATTCTCTCGGGATGCATACCTAGCTTTTAGAATCTCCCCTACCCCTCTAATATCAACGTCTACTCCACTCTTTATTGCTGCCTTTGATGTAGACAACAACCGTTGTAGTTTTATCTCCGCTAAATCCACATCAGTTCTAAGTAGTTCTGCCACTTCTCTTAGACCAATGTTATAGATGTTCTTCTTGTGCTGCTTTTTAATCTGGTCTATGAAGAAAGCCAACGGTTCATTTGTCTCTGAGAATTGGAAGTTAGGAAAAAGACCACAGATTGTCTCCTTTTCGGGCACCGCTCCATACTTGGAATAATAATCCCGAATTGCCTTAAAGATTTCACCGTGGACTTCAAAGAAATCTTCCGTGATTCTTTCGTCAATTACTAGAAGAAGGTCATCCTTCGTTTCTATCTTCGTTATTAGACCAGATTCTACATTCATTTAGACCATGCTTGTATCAAATAGTCATGCCACTCCACAGCACTAGGAAATAGCCGCTTGATTACTTCCCTATCCCGCGAATAGAACATCCCATCATTACGCTGCAACCACCTATAGAAATCATCTAGGTCTTTGACCTTCATTACATAGCTGTAATTGCAGCCCCATCTGTCCAGTTCTTGCTCTAGCTCGTCTATCTTTTTATCAGGCCATTTAAAAGTCACAAAAACAACGGTAAAATCTCTCCTAAAGAGATTACCAAGGGCTGCTACTACCTGTGGATTTAGCTCATATTTGTAACGGCCAAACCTTCTTGTGACTTTCGTACACACTATAGAGTCAAAATCAAAGAGGATTACTGGTGCGCTTCTATTAGATAGGTCATTATGGTCCATCCATTCCCCCGGTATCACTAAGGACTTCAACGTTTAGCGCCAGAATGATATCCCACACCTTCTGCGTGAACACAAACCGAGGATTCTCATTAGCTACAAAAATGGTAGACCGATTCCTAAGTAGCCGGTCTTCTACAAACTCATTAAATGTAGCTTGTGGAAATTCGGTATCCGATGCTGTTCTGGGAAAGCTTTTGACTTTATCAATGACCAGGAAATCCGCAGTTAAAAGCTCATCATATGCATCCCCCATATCCCATTGTTCTTTCTTGTATCCTACAATGTTCATTGGAGTCGTGTAATAACAGTCCAGATAGCCCTCGATATAAGCTGCTTTCAAGAAGGTAACTGCAATCCTAGATGAGAGCAGGTAATTGCTAAAGAAAAAGATGATGCTTTTCCTAGTGTGAAGAAACTTGTCAATATCTTCAAGATAAGGGGTCAATTTCCGAGCGGCAAAACAGTTCTTGTCTAGCTCAGAATAATCCCACTTATAGACGTTAATCGGAACGCCAATAGCGTGAAGTAATTGATTCAGTTCCTTTTTCTTCATTTCAGTAAACTTAATTCCTCTCTCTTGCAACTAATTCCTGTCCCTTCAGGTTTTCCATCTTTTAGGAGTTTAACGTAATAGGGATATCTCTCCTTTTCAATATGAACAATCTGCCCCACCTTCTGTGAGAGTTGATGATACTCTGGCTCGGAGATAGTTATTAAAACCTTATCTCCATTTCTTAGCTCCCGTTCCCGCCCAAAAACTTCCTCATAAAGACTTTCAGTACCAAGAATTAAAGCCTGATTCCATGTTAAAAGTCCTGGATGGGGGTCGCCTATTAGATTTTGAAGTCTAGATATTATAAGCCTGATAGACTCTACCTTACTAGATTCCATATACTTCTACCTCTGAGTCGAAAGCTAGTTCGTATTCTTCTTTTACTTCTTCGGTTGTTTTTCCTTCGTACCTTCCCTGGAGTTCCTCTTTAATCCAGTCTTCCATGTACTCTATGTCCCAATCTTCAACGAGATTAACTAAGTCTTCAATCATTTGTTCTCTTGTTAGTCTCATTCTTTCTTAAACTCCAGTCTAAATTTAGTGGCCTTTTGGGTCTGCTCCGCAATATAATTGCCCCAATAATGCTTACCACAAATAAGACCCATAGAAATCGTCGTCCATTGGGGATGCTTGTACCGATTCTCCAGAGTCCAGTCTATCATATCCCGCAGAAGTTGTTTCCCCCAATGTTTGTAGGACGCTTCTATGACACCTTTGGCCCTGCCAAAGTCCTTAATTGCCAGGGCTGGTGCTACTGTACCAAGTATTTTAACATGCTGGTCATCAAAATAGTTCTGAAAATCCTTCCACCCCCAGTCATCCACGGGTTTTTCTCGGTAATTCCCCGAATTTTGTGGTTTTGGTGTTTTTGGGCTTATAGAACGCACTTGACAACCCCTCAAATATATGATATCACGCGCACGCGAATGTAAACCTATTAATATTAAGGTCATATAAGATATAAGATAGAGCCTACTAAAGTAGTCTCTATCTTAGGCGGGGCTATCGCCACCGCCTATTTCTTTTCTTAAAGACCCGATAGTTTGCACTAAGATGACAAATTCATCCTCAGTCACGTAGTCCATCACTTGTTCTTCCAAATACCACTCCCCTTCGGGAGTAAATACAGCACATTCTACGGTTCCTGGTCCAGCATGAGTACCAAACCCCTTAATCATAGAGATTTGGTAGCCGTTTTTAAGGGTTAGTCTATAACCCTCATGAGGTTCATATTTTGGCCCTAGAATCTTTATGATTTCTGGGCCAAATTCAATTTTAGGATAGGCATAGTAAGAGTCAAGAAATGGCTCTATCTCCTTAAACCTATCTATTTTTTCTAGTTCGTTCATGATAAGTAGGGGGGAATATTGCTATTCCCCCCTCCTATTTCCCTTCTATTTCCTCTTGAGAAAGACGCAGTTTTCACGGATTACTACCTCACACTTCCCAGAAAAGTACTTGTCAATGGCGCGTTTTAATCCACCACAGATTGCCTTTGGAGAAACATCATCACAGACTATTTCTGCCGAAGTAGCACTACTTTTCAGAAAGCGTTCAACGTGTTGTGCATACTTACTTGAGTTGTATTTACGAGTTGGAATTCCCTTTTCAACGAAGTTGATATCAATTTTTACCATTTTCCGCTGACCCAACTCCCCTCAATGCCCCTATTTGTACCAAATTCCCCCTAAGTGAATAACCATGCAAGGAATTGAATAGAGGCATAAATTATGGTGGTTCAGGTATCATTCTTCCCCCTCTTCCTAAACATGCTAGAATAGGGTATAGAATGAGAAACAATATCAATCCTAAAGTACAGTTTACCCTCCCCAATGGGCTGAGTTACACAAGTAATTACAGAACTAACTACAGAACTGACCCACAGATTTCCCCAACTCCAAGAACCATACTACCAGATGGAAATAAGATTGTAAAATGTCATTTTGTTATGCCCTTTCATCGTGGTAATGGTGTGCGAAACTAGGTTTTCCCGGAAAAGCAAAAAGGGGGTAGGGAAAAACTCCCTACCCCCATTAGGTTAAAACCCCCTTTACGGATTTATAACCTCTCATAACTAAATCCATTAAATAGCTATCGTCCCCAGTCTCAATACCAGTCTCCTCACCTAAAATAATATAGTTATTCTTATCCCTTTCTATTTTTAGAACTTTAACCAGAAGAATCTCTTCTCCAGGATTTTCAAGGATATTTTTTGCTGTTATTACAATTCCCTCTTCCCTATCTGCATAGGTGCTAGGCTTACGCACTTTTGATATGTCCATATCTTTTGGAAATTTCTTCATCCAAGCTTCAGCTATATACACAATAGCTGCTAGGGGAGATTTAGAAATCTCCCTTAATTTCATACCGATTACTTCCATCATAAAGTATTTTTCTTGGTCGGACTTAAAAGGTGTTAGAATAACATCACGGGAGTTATCCTCATGAATGCCCATAAGCATTGGTGTATAAGACCTTATATTATGCTCTCCAAACATCCTATGGAGTATGCTACACTCTGCTTCGATAATTTCTGTAAGCTCCTCTTTATCCAAGACAAAATCCTTTCTTTAGTAGTCTTTTTCAGGCCCGACAGAGGGGAGTTGAACCCCTACCTTTCAGTTTTGGAGACTGATGCTCTATCCAATTAAGCTACTGCCGAGAATAGGTTACTTAATAACGTGAATCCGATTGCCGAATCGGACTATATGAGCTACTTCAGTTTCCGTTGCTTTCGCCGTGAGAATTCGACCATCTTCTGAACGGATAAGAACAGTTCCGTCTTCCAGACTGTCGATTTCTTCATAGTAGATTTGTGTTCTCTTGTTATCAAGAGCATTGTGGATACGGTGTCCGGTAAGAATTGGCGCAGGCTGCTCCTCTGGTATAGGTAGAGATTCCTGTTCAGGTTTTAGATGTTTAATCTTCTCGTAGGAATACTGATAGACTCCAGAATCCACACGAATTACAGGAGATTCAGGATTCCTTACCAAGTGAGAAATGTTTCCGCTCACCTGATGATAGGACATGCCTGTTGCTTCAGAAATCTCTTTCGCGGTCATAGCTTGACCGTTAGCCTGAAGCGCCCTTTCAATTGTCTCTCTTAAAGTTGTCTCGTACACGTAAACTCCTTTCGCTATTTTGCGAATTGGCAACCGTTCCATCAAACGATGCATCGAACTACTTGCTGTCCCTTCTGGAATATGCAAGGCTTCCGCAATATCGCTGTTGGTTAGCATTTCACCAACATGACGCTGAACATATCGCGCTACTTCCTCTGTTCTAGTAGCCATATTCCTAATCTTCCTTTTCTTTGTTTTTGCGTGTACTTTCGTTGTAGTCGTCTTGTATCCTTTCAAGTAGAGGGATTAGGATTTTTGCGATTACAGCTATTAGCACCCCCGTTTTGTAGGCGTATTTTTGGTCTGCGGTTTCTATCTTTGCCAAATCTTCTGCATGAATTGGTTGTTCCCACAAGTCTCTGGGATTTTTATATTTCGTGATAGCGTTTTGAACCTGGGTAGCTAATATACTATCCATATTACCCCTTCTTACAGTTTGCAAAGAAGTACTTCAGAGCTTCAGCTAGAAAATCATCAGCATAAGGTTCATCTTCCATATGCCAACCATCTTCTTCCAACCAAAATTCCGTTGTGGAAAATCCATATCCTCGGGCAACCCAGGAAAGAGAAAAACCATTATGACTAGGAGTAAAAAAGTAAAGACAAGTTGCATCAGAACCAGTTAAGGTATCAAATTGTTCTACTCCTTTTATCCAGGGACTAATTTCTACCGCTAGAAAATCGTATGGGGTCATACCAGAAGCAACCCTACAATCTGTACAAAGACAATCACTATCGGTAAAAAGTACGGTTTTACCACAGTCAGGACAATGGTGTTCTTTCATAGATGGCTATAACCTCCATACTGTTTTGCCATTATATCCGTTATTTCTTCGTCCAGAATGAGAGTATATGGGCTTTCAATATAAGACCAGCCAGCACCACCATTTCGCAGTTCAGTATACATCATTTTACCATCAGGAGATATCTTCCTAATAACTCCCGAAAGAATGGGACGGTCATACTGCGGATGCCAGAAGTAAACATGCTTTCCGATTAAGGAAAGCAATGGCCCCATATAAACTCTGACACCACAAAGAGGAACTATCTGCCGATTAGGATAGGATTTGAATGGTTTCTTATAGGGATGAATAGTATTTGGTTTCCAGCGTGCCATTATGCCCTCCAAACGTAGCCATATGTATAATAGAGGCGGTTGGAATTGAACCAACTATCTCCAGTTTATAGGACTGGTGCTTATACCGTTTAAGCTTCGCCTCAATGAAGAGTCATGTTTTATGCCTTATAGACCAAGTAGTTAAGCGGCTGAGTTCCTGCTTTAATTCAGCAAGCTTATCCGCATCGGTTTCTTCTGCAATCAGCCGTTTGATTTCTAGGATTCTATCCTGAGAAGATTTTACCACAGGTTTCTCCTCATGTTTTACTATGACTGAGGCTCGATACTCTTGAGCATAAGCCTCACGTTTAGCTGGAATCTCCAGACCTATTGGAACAGGAACCAGACCTTCTTTTACTCGCAGTTCCTCTTTCAAATCCCGGAGAATCCTATTAAGGCCCTCTAAAGCCTTTTCATAGGATTCCCTATGTTCAGGATTAGTACATTTCTGCACCATTTCTTGGACATACCTTTGCCCTGTTTCATGCAGAGCAATCAATCGTAGAGTATCTTTTATTTCGGCATCAAGAACAGCGTCCATTATACCTTCCTTTAGAGGGGAATAAATGGCGGTTATACGATACCGCCAAACGTCCTAATTACTTAGGAAACACCATCCCCGTCTTTTGAACCTTCAAGAACGAGTTTGTACTCGTCACTACCAGAGTAGGCCATTCTAGCGCCTTCAAGCTTCCTAACTACAACTCCCTCAACAACGTTACCCATTGCAGTAGAGAGTTCCGAACGAGTCGGTTTCTCAAATGCAGCTTCCATCTGCTCAAGTTGCGGTTTAAGCGATATTGCTGCAATTCTGAGGTCTTCTGTTCCAATCTGATAATCGCTGCTCTTGGCGCGACTAATTGCTACAGAAGATGCCCTATTTACTGCTTCTTTGATGAATGCTGGGAAGAAGCCATCCATAGCAGTAAATACCCTGTCATAATTGGTATCTACATCCAATTTGCCAGGATTGATTGCTGCCTTGATTAGCTTCTCAACACCCACACGATCAAGAGCGCCAATTTCAATCAGCGCATCCAAACGTCCCGGCCTTAGCATTGCCTTGTGGATTTTCTCTACATGGTTCGTCGTCATCAAAACCATGAGTTCTCCACCTTTTGCGGTGATTCCATCGAAAACGTCTAGCATTTCCGAAACTTCATCACCCTCGCCAGGTTTTGCTGTACCATCAACGTCTTCAAAGAAAACGACAGCGGGAAGATACAGACGAGCAATTCGCATTGTGTCTTCCAGATTATCCCGCCCTGGTCTAGCGGCAATAAACGTCCAACCATTTGCTACCGCTATCTCTGCTGTTAGCTGTCCAGCAAGAGTTTTACCAGTTCCATAAGGACCATACAAAAGTACAGCCCTCTTACGCGGAATATTCTCTTTACGGAACAGTTCTGTCATCCTGATTGGTGCCCAGACTGTCGTTTCCAAAACGCTCTGAGCATCTTCAGAATAGACAACCTGATTGGAGTCGAAATCTTCCAGATTCAGGAAGTCTGGATTGTCATGCCCTACAATCGCTTTTCCGCGATAGATAGAACCAGTAAGCAGATACTTCTCAATCTCTGAGAATAGCTCCTGAATCTGCTTCTTGTACTTGTTCTTTATCGTCGCATTGATAGCGAAGATAGGCCCGAGGTCTTCGTTGTCGATTTTGTACGTTTTCAACTCCGCAGCTTCAAGGCTCGGAATCTGAATCGTACCCCACGGAACCTGAATGGTATCCTTATGAGATACCTTTACTGTGACCATCTGAGGAGGATTCATGCTGAAGAATCCAAACTCAGTCTTGCCAAAACTGATTCCGTATTTGTCCTTTATGACTTGCATCATGGCGTTCGCCCCATCGTAGGGCTTGGCCCTGAATTCGTGTGCGAAGTTAGATACAGTCTCCTGTTCCTCATGCTTGCGCTTGAGGATAGCAATTGCCTTCTCATACGTCATATTCGACGGTATGGTAAAGCAATCACCCAGTTTCACATCATCGTCATGAACGATGAGCGTTTGTTTCCTAGTAGTAGCCACTAGTTATCCTTCCTTAGTAGATTGTTGGTCGCCGTATTCTTACCGGCTGTTGTTTGCCAAGATATGGCTCACGATTTCTAGACTCGGTGTAGGATATAAATGCATCAGGAATTTCTTCCTGCCCACTAGGGATTCTCCTAACTCTCAAGTCTCCTTCTTTGTTTACTGCTGTTTCTAGCGCGTCACCGTCGCTAAGTTTTCCCAACACTTCGCTGGGAAGAATTATCTCATCCCCATTTTCAGCTAAAATAGCCATAAGGATTTGAGAAAGGATTTCTGCTCCGCTGTTTTCTGACAAGTTTATAACAGCGACTCGCGGATACTCTGACATGTTTCCCCCTTTATTGAGGGATTTATAAATGCATAGAGGTTTATAACTATACAACAGGATTAATGTATAATATACACTCCTTTGTTGGTTACATAAGTGTGGGTATCGGGAATCGAACCCGAAACTTACTGGTTAAAAGCCAGTTACTCTACCAATTGAGTTATACCCACCTTTTAAAACCTATCCTGCTTGGCTAAATTTGGTACGGATAGCGCCTATGTTGCTCTTGTAGTCCGTCATGAATGCCTCAAAGTCAGAGGCACAATTAGCACACAAATCAAACTTCTTATGAACAACAGAAAGATTTATTTCTACCGTCCTATTACCTGCCGTTTCTTTACCACAACGGTCACAGAAGATTTTAGTTGCCATATCAGTCCACCACCCATCCGTCTTCTTGAATCTTCTCAAAAGTCTCATAATCTATCTTAGGAAAATCACTAAATGGTTTCCTATCAAGACTAGAATCATACATGTTAATAAGATACACAGTAGGACCATCACCAGCCAGTATTCCTACCTCTGTTTGGTGATTCTCTGTACTCCTTTTTATGGGAAGATATAACCACGGCCAAAGAGTAGGGTCTTTCATGTATCTGAGGTCTTCTTCAAGTTCTTCTGCTGTCCTTTTCATGCTATGACCTCTTTAACTAGTCGTTATGACCTTTTCAACCAGTCACGAAACGCCTCATCCTTAGTCTTGAAATAATTTCCCCCGTGTAAGCGAACTTCTCCAAAAGCAATATTACAGGTCCAAGTTGCGTAAGGATGAACTTGATTATCGGGCAAATGAGCCACTACAACACTCAAATACCAATCATCAGGATGCATGGAAATAGGACGCATTAAGAGAATGACTTTATCTCCGTGTTCCTCGTCCCTCTCCCACATTTCTGTGTGGTTTTTATACCACTTTTGAATAATATCCACGGCCTCGTTTGCCATTACTTAATCACCTTCTCGTTTTCATGAAGCCTCACCAAATAAATTCGGTGTTCTATCTTTTTAGTCCCGTTTTTTACAACATCTACACTCTGAACAACTACTGAAACCCTATAGAGTAGATTTTGCTTTAAAAGCTCCTTCCGAAGCTTACGGGCAAAAACATGAAATGAAGTTATAGTATTCCAATCTGCATCAACATCAACCCGAGCAGATTTAAACATAGACTTCATAAATAGGTCAACTACTCGTTGTTCAAGAGATACTTTAGGCTTGGCAATTGGAACTTTTTCTGGGACTAGTTTAAATCCAACTCCAGTCCTAGCACGTTTATACTTAGTTGTATCATCACTCCAACGCATGATTACCCCTCTGCTAGTTTTCGGTTATACATGTGAGTTGCTGCCCGTTTAGCCAAATCAAGGCTAGAGAACTTATCCGCCCATTTTTTCCAGCCCTCTTCATCACCATCTGGATAGAATGGTTTCATTCTCTTATTGAGCAGTTCACCGAGTTGTTCAAAGGTATTGACTACTACCATTTCATCGTCTATTGATGCACCATTATACTTCATGACTTGAAATCACCTCTTTTCTCCCAGTCATATATTTTCCGCCTGTCGTGGTAGTATTCCCAGAGAGTAATAGCAATTGATGCAACAGCAACACCAATTATCCACCCCCAAAACGGATGCATCTACAAGTCCTCCTTTATGAATTCTTTTACTGTTAACATATATTTATTAAGGAGGTCTTGTTCAAGAGGGGATAGTGTGACCAATTTAGACAAAACTAGCACTAACATCATGTCAGACATTATATTAATTTTCTCACTCATTTTAGACATTATATCACCCCCTTATTGTGTTACTTTAAGTGCTGGGGGATGGATTTGAACCACCGCGCTCAAAAGCGACTTCGGAGCTACAATCCGATGCATTACCACTCTGCCACCCCAGCATATTTAGGTTTTCAATTCTAAGGGCCGAAAACCTACCATCAGAAAAGAGCCTCATAAATACAATCACACTCTATGATGTGATAAAGAAAACGTCGATGTAATTGCGGGCTTGTACCGCTTGCCTTTATCGCACTAAACTCATTCCTTTCCATTGCTAAAACTATAGGTGTCAATAACCTTCTCTCATTGTGGCGACATAGCAATGAGGTCAAGTTAAAGTCCTTACAAGCAACTAACAAACAACGATACAGACGATCTTCTTCACAAATATTTAATTCTGGGAGCCAATCATGTCCATCGGTCATCACCGCCTTTCGTTTTTAAGATAGTCGCCACTAAACGTTAGTAAACTAACGTGTTAGCTCACCGTATCCTAGCACCTTTGGGAATAGCTTTTCCCTTCTTTGTGCTATTTGCAGCAGCAGTATATCCGGTATCTCTTCGCGGTTCAGATTTCCAACCTTTCCAAACACGGTCAGCGAAGAGTTCATCAAAGGTAGTCAATTCCACAGTATCTATCGTGAAATTACCACCCCATTCTTCCATAGCCAAATCTGCTTCTTCTCTTGAGAGAAAAGCATATCTGCTACCATTCTCATAGGTGATTATAGTAACAGTTTTCACCTTTTTACCCTCTCATAGAGAACTACAACAAGGTCAATGGCATCATCTATGATATCGGGGCGAAAATCTCGCACAATCCCAAAAACAAGTCCTATGAAAGCAAGAATAGAGATTACTAGGAATAGTGCTGCCATTCATTCCCCCACTTTCCAAAATTGTTTACAGGATTCTATAGCTGCATCAATACCATCATCATATAGTACCTGAGTTAAGCTTTTATAATAATCCCCCATAATTTGGTAATTAAGAGGGGATATTACAGGGTCACAAATATGAAGTAGTTTTGATGCATTAAAATACGATACACCGAGGATATTTACATCCTCTATTCTAGCGCAAGCACTCCCCATATATTGAAGACTAGCTTCAGCCAGATATTTATACTCTTCCAAATCTAGCTTATCTAGGTCTTCTTGAGTGTATACGCTCTTTCCACAAACTGCTAACATGACAAAATCATCATCAGGATATAACTTATCATCCTGAACTTCTACCTTGACAAGTGCGGCATCATTAGAATTATGTCGGGCAGTAGTATAGAATGGTGCATAGGCCAAAGAAAAATACACAAATCCAGGCTTACTAGCTATTTCCCAAGTAGCTTCCTGTAGAGAAAAACCATCCTTTTCTATCTGTTTTCCTCGTTCAGCAGTTGTTCCATGATAAAGAATCATTTCTTTCTCCTTTTCTAGTGCTGGAAGATGGACTTGAACCACCAACGCCAGGTACTTCACACCTGCGCTCTACCAAATTGAGCTATTCCAGCAGTTTCTCCTACTGCATTGATCCCTCAGTAGGAAATGGATTTGGCATGTTCGCATAGTATGCGTTCATAACCTCATCCTGGAGCCGATTCGCCATTTTCATGTTTTCCGTATGCTGGAAATCCATGAAAGCAGAACCAGCATCGTGATGGATACCACAACTTTGTGCGATTTCCACCTTTTCCCCCAACTCTTTTAGTCTGTCAACAAAGACAGCTAAAGAGTCTTTGTGGTCTAGCACATAAGCTATGCCATTAACCACCGCTACGTACACCATTTCCTCTCCTTTCGGACTGGACTAGAGTGACCGATGGGAATTGAACCCACATTTTCCAGAGCCACAATCTGGAGCTTTAGCCAAATTAAGCTACGGTCACGGCGCTCTAATTAAGAGAAGTGTGAGTTACAATAGCGGGATGATTTAAGTCAATCCCCCTCATTATAGCCGCCACAGTAAGCCTCATGAAAGTTTCATGAGATATTTCCTCATAAAACTCGCATTCTGTGGTGGCAATTTTATCACAACTTCCTTCTTGCTCACACTCCTCTGTCCACTTCTTTTCACAATGGACACAGATACATCCCATGCAAGTATCAGGAACGTATTTTCCATTTATAAACATTACCTAATCACCACCTCTCTTACACCATGCTCTGCCAGCATGATTTTTATTGATTCTGCCCATTTCCTAGCTGTATCAGATAGAGGAGTCATTATCAATTTTCCATCCTCTATTTTACTCATCTTCTGAAACGAATACGCCCGAGAAATCTCACGAAGAAATTCGCTGAATCTCACAAACTCATTCGTGGTAAACTCGTTTGTATTCTCTTGCTTTGGCTTGGGCGCTGCCTTCTTAATTGGATACGGTACATGCACCCTAACCACCTCTTCCTGTTTCTCATATGGTCTATCAATCTCGGGAATATAACCTGCTGCAATTCCCTTGAGTTGTAGACCAATTTTATTGGCCGTGGTCAAGAACAATTCTACTTCAGCTTCCGAGCGCAAATGAATGAGAATCAAACTATGATAATCGTCAATTATACGCACATCCATAAGAAAGCGTTCAAGAGTTCTTTTTTCCAAGGACCATTCTGGACTACTAGAATAGTACGCATTAGTCCAGTTTGTGTTAGTACAATACCACCATGCCGGGTCTATCGTCATGAATGGACTTCCAGTAACAGTAGACCTACCAAATACTTTCGGTCTGCGACTTGCTTGACGTTGTGGAGTCCATCTAGCCATAATTAAACCCCCGAATTTTAACCAGCCAAAAAACGTCCAGCCAAAAGTACCCAGCCAAAAACCGCCTAGCCAAAATCATCCAGCCAAATAAATCTTATTGATTTCTTGTAGCATGATTGTCTCAGCCTCTTCACCAACAAACCAGCCAAACAGTTTAGCTTCCATTTCCATGAATTGTCGGCCATGACTGTTTCCCGGCGTTAAAAGGTGAGCAATTTCATGCAAGACTGAAAAATTAGAGCTAGGCAAAGGAAACCTAATTCTTCTCTCCCAGACCCTAGCATTAGCAGTTTTACCCCATGTCTCTTGAATAATATACGGTTCGTCTGGATAAGGGTCTACTGCTTTAACTCTAGGGTCTTCCATTATCTCTTTACAGAGTTTTTGAATCGGCTCAATTGCGTAAAACTTATTACGACTATCACGCAACTCCCGATAAACCTTAAGCTCATAATCATATACCGATTGTCTTCCGTGGTCATCTTCACGTTGGACTATATGCTTAGGCACTTCATCGGTAACTCTTTTACGAGCCTTAGCCTTGCTTTTACTTATCTGTTCTCTTGATGACTCCCATTTCGCTACCATCATACTTCTACCCTGTATTTGTCTATATCCAGAATTATGTGGCGTTCTGGCTCAGTCAACCAAACGGTAATACTAAACTCAACTTCAGGATGCAGAAAATAAAATCCAGAGGTTTGAAGTATAGCCTCTCTTACTGCATCATCCTCAGTATTGAAGTGAACATATGTTGAAGTTTCCTGCCTTCTAATCTTGATTTCTACCTCATACATTTTGGTACGACCTTTCCCTATGTTATGGAAAATAAGGGCGATGGGAATTGCACCCCGTTACTTATTCGCCTCTAGCGCCCTCATCAATTCTAACCATTTCTCTCGGGCTTCTTTCGCGGTATCAAAAGGACCAGCTATGGGAAAACAAAAATCAAACACCATCCATTTGTCTCCCCACTTACCTACACTATAGTCGTGTTTACTGAACATCTAATCCCTCCAAAACGTAGAAATATGGGAAAGCAAACCCGTTACTTCCCCGTGGTGAATAGCTCCCCAACTCCTAACTCTATTCACTTTTTTCGGCCATGCGAGTTTACACTCGTTAAAGCCCTCGGGATTCCCTTTAGAATAGGTGCAAGTTAGTAACCCTACCTCGATTCTTGCAGGTTTTTCCCCCCAAATAGGGATTACCTATTCTAATGTCCTAAACCGTGACTATACTAGAGATTTTAGAAATCTCCGTGAAAAGCTCAAACCCACTATCCAGAGTAACCCAAATAGCAGAACCATTGTTGTCATAATAACAATGGTCTACATCTTGGATTCTCCCTCGATATTGTCCAACATAGGCTCTCTCAGGAAAATCCATTAGCCTAACACTTATATGCTCGTATTTAGCTAATTTCTTTAGGTACTCATCCATCGCGCACCTACTCGCGTAGAAATTGGTACGAAACTCCCTATGTAAAAATTTGGTACGGCGACTCCTATGTACACGTATGCGTGAGGATTAAGCCCCCCACATGGATTGAAACTCCCGATGAAACTGGTGATGACGATCTCTAACGTTTCAACCCTGAAGTATGATTTCCAATAGCTTACGTACTAGATATCCCATTAAAATCACCCCCTCATTAACGTTGAGAGATTGGGCGCACTTATGCCTATAAGTATATGATAACACGCGAACATATCTAATGCGTATTGCGATGAAACTGCGCTGCAATAAAACTTGTATCCGTTCTTAATGGTTACACAATGGAATTAGTGTAAAATAACATCAACGATTAGATTATGACAATTTTGAGGCTGAAAATAATTATTAGATTACCCCTAAATCACCCCATTTGGGGGCTTGAAATTACCCCCAAATGTATGATAGGCTTGAGCCTAAGCTCAACGCCAAACAGGAGGCCATATTACAAGCCTTTAGCTTAAAGATTAAGCTCCAGCATTAACGTCGGTCACGGATTAAGTCCTTATTCTAATCATTAGCGGCTATGATTTAGAATGAGGACTTAAATCATGTTCTGACCGTGTAGCCGAACTACTACCCTAGCGGTAGATTAACTCTATAGTTTCCCCGAAGATTAATCATTAGTTTAGGGCTAATGGGAACCCTATTAATTCGGGTATAGTGGAACCCTATACATGCCGCTAGGTCTTTAACCATATCATGAGCCATAGCCTTAGTTAGTCTTACATGATTAAGGCCAGATATTAAGCCACAGAATAGAGGTGAGATACATGGCGGAAGATGAGGATGTAATTAGTCGTAAGGCTGATTTAGCAGATTGCCTTAAGTCTTTAGCTGACCTTATCAATCAAGGTGGATACATAGTCATAGTACATGGTTGTGATTCAACTCACGGCCAAAGGGTAAGAGACTTAATCCGCAGAAATGAAGAAATAAGGAATAGCTTAGGCTCATTTCAGAGTAAGGCTAAAGATGGAACTTACGATGTTTACATCTTACCTGAGAACGGCTTTTCTAGGATTAAGCATGAGTTTGACTTAAGAGATAAGGAATACGTTAATTGGGGGGATATGATGTCACCCTCTAACGTAATATGGAGAACTAGAGCCTTAATACCTAAGTCCAGATATCGTGCTTCAATCCAACCCACAAAGCAATACTTTGCTTATGGTGTAACACTAGAGTCTAGCCTAATGTCTGTAGCACGTAGTTTAGAAGTTAGGCGAGGATATCTCGAACTCAAGAAACAAGACTATAGTTACGTAATGGCTGTACCTATACGTACTAAGTTTGCTTCTGAGCATAGAGGTATGACGTTTATCTTCGACTACATTAGACTAGAAGAGTTAGACTCTAGTTTATTGTGGGAAGTCACAGGTAGATTCTAAAGGAGTAGTCATGGCTAAGAATAAAGAGCTATCTAAAATGGTAGCTCAGATGGTACGTTGTAATACTACCGGAAGTGAATACTGGGAAGCTACAGAAGTGTTAGAGGATTATACTACCGATAACTTCTACTTCTACCTTGTATCTAAAGAGGTAGATAAGTACTACAAAATAACCATAGAGGAAAGGTAGTCTAATGGCTAGGTGGAACCCTCATACTAGCAAACGCGGTAAAGAGCCTAGTTTAAGACCTATTCATGAGCCTAAACAAGAAGAGTATTTTGTGATGGCGATTAGGGCTAGAGGTGAAACTAACGATAGGACGTATCTATTCACCCACAAAGTAGATGATATGCTAATAGCATCTTCTAACTGGCACGTTGTCGGCTACTTTAAGGGGAACTAATGGAGCAAGAGTTGGAAAACAAGATTAAGCGTATAATCGACTGGTTACTTATGGATATAGCTGAAGAAGAAGCTTTTATCCGTAAGTGGGAAGATATAGATGAAGATACCGTGAGATATAATCGCGGTATTAAGGTCCAGGCAGAGGTTGATTTACAACGTGTAAGGGAGCTTTTGAAATGAGGTGGAACCCTAAGATTAGAAGTCACTATAACTACCATATTCAACGTAGCGGTTTAGTTAATTCTGAGCCGCAAAGTAAGACCTATGTTATGGTACAACCTATAAGGGGAGAGGATAGCATATACGATGATAGAACTTTCGTATATGATTTAATTAATGCCCCCGAAATAGGCGACCCTAACTACAAGGTTATAGGCTACTTTAAGACCGGACGCTAGAAGATAAACATTAAGAACCGATAATGCCCGTAAGCATTAGGATAATCTACGTGGTATACTTATGATAGGGCCAGATATAATCAACGTGATTATATCGGCTTTAATTTCTCACTTTAATAGTGAGGGAAAGGGTGATTTTAAATGGCACGTTGGGAACCAGGAAAGAAAGGTAAGAAAGCCGTTGATATGGCGCGTTATATTAATGCGCTAGATTCTGACCCCGATCTGGAGTTTATAGACGTACATGATAAGCGCGTCGATACTCCACCCAGAGAACTACTCAAACGCGCTACAGTAGCTATCGGTTCTAGGACTGATATTGAAGCGTATATTGATGTAGAGGACGAAAAGTTTACCTTGAGATTTGCCCGAGTTGAATCTTAAGGTATAACGAGATCATTAGGGCCGGATTAGGGTAAAACTTAATCCGGCCCTTTTCTTTACCCTAATTCAAAAGGGTAAATCGAAATCAAATTGGAACCCATACCCTTAACGTTAATGTAAAGATAATGTTGGGGTGGAGAATTATAGGACTACCTGTATTTTTCACTATATGAGGACTACCAAGATATTCACCTATATGAGTTTTAAAGCGCCCTAGTCACAACGAATATGATTATCCCAAACACCACGATAGCTATAATCTGTACTAAGAAGTCACCCATTACCAGATAAGATTATAGATTCCCATCGCCAGGAGAAAATATAATACTGCTCCTATGCTTATTAATACTACGTCTTTCATTTCACCCCCAAAAGTATTACGATTATTACCGCGACTTCCACAATTAGAACGGCTATCATAATCTTAATCATGGAAAACCCCCCTATTTGGGGGGTTTAGTCGTTAGTATATATGCTATAGTAACTCCTATAAAGATTACTATAGTTGCAATTACTACGATTATTTCTTGCGCGCTCGTCTTATCCTCTCAATCAAATCCATTGCTAGAATCACTACGAAAATAACCATAGCAATCACTAGAAGTACACTAATAAGTCCTTCCATTACAGTTCCACCTGTTCTATTCTTTTTACGAGAGCATCCTTTTCGCCGGTTTCTACTATTGGGATTAAGTCGAAGACTTTCTCACTAAATCCCGCAAGAGTTGCAACTTGCTTTTCGGGAAACTGTAGGGTTCCGTGTCCTGCTAGGTCAAAACTCCAGATATAGGGATTTGCACCAGTACGTTTCTTATAGGCTTCCAGGTTGGCTTTAGGAGAACTCCATCCTACCCATGCCTGCATATCCGAGAGAATTACGATTCTATCATATTTCTCTTTGGCTTTGTCAAAAATCAGGTGGAAGTCTGTACCTCCGTGGTCAGCGCGTAGACTTTCCGCGATACTAATAACAGAATCCGCAGGATTGTATTTAGGCCACGATACGCTTGTACCAAACTGCATAATGTCTGCGTAAGAAGCTTTCGCCATGACCGCAGCAAATATACTTCCGATTTGAAGAGGCTTACCATACATACTCCCCGAGCAATCAAGTGCGATTAGTGTTTTCCCGCCAAGTTCAGGCATATTATCTACGGCAATATCCATTGCGTTAGAAACTGCATGACGAGTCTGGACAAAACTTACCTCACGGTAAGCAGTATCATACCGGAAAGGAAGCACCTTAGACTTCTTAATGGCTTCTTTGTTAGTTAGTTGAGCGTATACCTCTTTCATGATGGTTTTATCTACGCTTGCTTCTAGGTTCCGAAGATTTCTTAGAAGCGCGAAATACCCAAGTTTCCCCGAAAGAACCAATTCAGTCCAAGCTTCTTTTTTGGCTTTCGCGTCACTTCCAGCTTTGGTGATTTCTACTTCCCACGTATAAGGAGTCTCTAATTCCCCCTTAATGAGTTTTCCTAGCGTCACGCTTTTGGGATGCACTAGGTTAACTACATCCACCATTTTAAGAGAGTGGTTTTCTCCCCTATACTTGGCAATCTGATAGTCGTTGAACTTCTCTAATGCGTCAGAAATCCCACGTTTTAGAGCGTTAGGAATAGGTTTACCATAAGTCCCCATCCAGTAGGCGAGAATCTCGCTTGCATCATCAGGCCGCTGAATAGTCTTAGAAATGGCAACTCTTAACCATTGCTCATTCTTAACATCATGGCACAATTCCGCGATAACTACATGGGTTACACTTCTCATACCCCATTCCCGAGCCATAATCGCAGCTTTGGCGACAAATTTCTTGTCTTTGATGCTGTGGACTAAGCTAACTAGACGGGACTGAGCCTCATTTCCCTTTACATAGTAGGTATCCTTCAGGAAAGAGGTTAATAGGATTGAGGCTAATTCAAGTTTGTTAGATTCTTGATAAGCCTGCCCTCCAGCCTTGTTAATTGTAGTAGGCTGGACTTTCTGTTCAACTTTGCTGAACTTGCTCACTTCTACTCCTTTCTTCTTTTACTAAAACTCGACTCAGTAGAGATTTATATTTGCTGAGAAAACCGGGGGAGTTAAGCTAATCTTGCGATTAGTTATTGGGTTTGAACCAATTAAATTTTTTAAAATAAAAATTATTTACCGAAGTAACTCCACTCCTCACTACAGCATCTTTTCTTAAATGGCCGAGATTCCTAGCTAGAGTTGTTTGTACACGCGATTCTGGTAAAGAAATATGTGAAGTAACTCTAGCATCACTACGGCTGTTTTTACTAAAATTAGCGAGGTATCCGAAAAGAGGGTTTGTAAGTCCTTTTGGGACTCTGGCAGATAAACCAATCTGAAGGAACTCTTTTCTCACTACGCTATCCTCTTCTAAATAGTACCGAGACTAACTACCAGAGTTTATAACCATTATCCCAAATGAAGTAACTCTAGCATCACTACGGTATTTGTTACTATCGGAATAACCGAGAAAATTCTTGAGAGTATTTTTCCTTTGGTATATTGAAGTAACTCTCAAATCACTTCGGTCAACCTGGGAACAGTCTACCACTTCGTCGTTTCCTTGTCAAGCGATTGGGCCAAATTCTTTTTGGATTTCTTCGACCCTCTTGGCTATACACTTGTACCATTGGTCCTTTAGGTACTGCGGGACGTTGTTACAGTATATAATGGGGGTCCAAGACTCGACCTCTAGGTATAAATCCCTTAAAAATACGTTCTCTCTAGCTACGTCATTAAACCTCTCTTCTAGAGCCTTATACTCTGGAGTATTTTTAACGTCTATAGCCAATGCCAGCTACAGGAAGTCCATCTGAAAAGGAATCTTTCCCGCCAATCTTTAGGTTTGGGAGTATATCGCCTTTCACGATGTTCATCAAACATACCACAAATCGGGCACTCATGCACATAAACAAAATACCAATGTTTCTTCATAAGTACTGTATTCTCCTCATTTGCTCGATTTCTTTATTGATTCTGTAATTATTACGTGCTACACAAACCCACTCAAAAACCATAAAACCGATTGGAATTGCCAATAACCACCACAATTTCTTCATTCCTCTCCTTTCTGTTTTTACTCCGGTGGCTGGACTTGAACCAACAATTTCCTTGTAAGGGCCTCCTAGTTAACAGCCAGGGGTTCTACCATTGAACTACACCGGATTAGTAGCAGGGATGGGAATTGAACCCACGTAAAATAGCTTATGAGACTATTTGGAGACACCAACACTCTCCCTGCATCGAAACTAGTATTTCTTCTTAAACATTACTTGTATCGGGCAGTTGAAACTTTGTCTTAAATAGAAGCATTTTTGACCCTCTTTCACCACTTTATTGTGTTCTTGACAAGATTTGCAGATTTTCCATTCAGAGGCATCAGATTTATCTTCCATTTTTACTCCTAAAAGGTGATAGTAACGCTTTTGCCTTCTATTTTTAAGACCTTTTTGCGCCTTCTTTCCGCCCACCTAGTCTTTTCTGCCCCCATATAAGTGCTGCCATTGGCTACCATTTTGTCAATTAGCTCTTGTTCATAGGGTGTAAAAGGTTCAATTTGGTATTTACTCTTCATAGACATTCCTTTAGGCATTTTAGTAGTCCTTCCTTGCTAATATCGCGCCGAATGTCCCGGCTGGGAAGTTGTGGTAGTTATCCCACACAAATACATCATATCCAAACCTCTCAAAATCCTCTCTAAACCAACCAGAACGATGTTTTTGATAGGGATTGAGGTTCATTTCCTTCCACTCTTTCATTTGATGTATCTCTGTGTCTATAAAATCTTCTGGAGTCCAGATAATTGCGAATTTTTTACAGAGCCTATCAATTTCTTGGAGTAAAAAGTGCCCCTCTTCCTTCTCTAGATGTTCAATTACGTCTAAAGCGAACACCATATCGAAGCTTTTATTCAAAAACATACTTAAATCCTGTATATCCCCCCAAACAGGCACCCATCCTGGCCCCTCTCTCCAAGTTTGTAGGTACTCCTCATTCATATCTAGGGCGATTTTACAAGGAATTAAGTCCATTAAGCCTCTTAAACCCCCCGCATGAGGGCCATTATAGCTTCCAGCACCTAAATTAAGTAGTGTAAAGCACCCTTCTAGGTTAAAATTAAGGTTTATTTCATCCATTTTACCACCAAAGAGGCAATTGCCCGTTATGTGCTTCCCTATAATACTCTTTAAGGGCCTCTAAAAGAGGATAAACCTTCTCTTTTTTGATAAAAATCGAATATGGGACTTTTCCATGAATAGTTTCGTTCTCTATTGTAAGCCCCAAGGAGTCATTATTCATAATAGAGAGTCTTAGCTTGTTTCCTGGGCCTGTTCCCTCAATTTCTGCGATTAATTTCCCCATTATTTCTTCCCTTTTTTGGTGTAGGAGTCTTTTGTCCTCATGGGAACGTCTGTATACACTTGTCCCCTTCCAAAACGAAACGTCCACAATGGACAACCGATATCTGGGCAATCTTTTATCAAACTAACTTGATATCCCATACATTCGGTGCATTGTAGACGTATTGCTTCGCTTCTGGTTACTTTACTCCGCTCATTTTTCGGTTTTGTTGGTTCACTAACCGCTCTAGGGTCTATCCAGCGTACCATTTGGCCCCTCTCTTTGGAGATTTCTCTACGGGACCATCTTAGCAGTTCCAGGGCCACAATACAAGTCCTTTTTTAGCGCCCTGAACCAGTCCTAGTTACAGAATCAGTACACAGAACAGACTACGGAACAAACTACGATAATGAGGAGTAAGTTACTTGTCTTTTCTAAGTTTTCGGACCCACCGAACCAAAAAACACGTTTTTTTGGGTTTTCCTACTATATCAACAATAGACCAGGCTTCTTTTAGGTTAATAATATCCCAAATGTCATAAGGAATCGTACAATACCCATCTTTTCCCCAATATGGCGACCAGGAATTTTTTGCAATAAATCCAATAGAATCATATCCTACTATAGCGATTGCATGACCTCCTAATTGCTTTCCTATTGGCATAGTTACAATTCCATCTTCTCCGGTCTTTTCAAATGATTCCCAGACCATAATTCCCGCCAAAACAGGGCCAGTTTGAAAAATAGCTTGCTTCATTGAGTTTTTATCTGTAGAAACTGTTGCATAAGATAAGATTTTGTAAATTTGGGCATTTTCATAGCCCCCCTCATACATTTTTCCTTGTGGGGGATATCTTCCCTCATATGGGAGATAAAATTCCTCACAAACCCCTGTATTTTTAAGAACACTTAAAATAGCTCGTAAATATGTTCCTTTTTCTTCTGGTATCCCATCAATTTTCTTTGCTTCTCCATATAAGAATTGTTCTGATAAATCAATTGGTTTTTCAAATTCTTTTGTGTTATAAAGTTCCGCAACAGCATTTCCAGTAAAAGCTGCACAATCCGAGTCTGCTTGATATTTTACTGGTGTAGCCCATTGTAACCATTGATAACATTCATCTGGTGTAGGAATCCGTAAAGGCTTTACCATTGCCTTTAGAACATAATCCCGGCTATCTGGCGGAGAAGGTATTAATCCTTTACGGAAGTCCATAGCCTGTCTCCCTTGTTGCTGGTTGTGTAAACATAATATTGTTATCTAACACAAATTCCCATTCTGTTCCGTCAGAGACTATTACGACTATATCCATACAATATTGTACTGTATCGGGGATAATAGCGTCCTGGTCATCTTTTTTAATCCAAATTTTTCCTTGTCCATTTGCGGCATCTACAGTAATAAACTGGTCTGGATTATCTACGGAATTAAAGGCTATTACTGCTAAATCATCAGCTAAAGCATCGCTTGCTTTAACTGTAACATATATAGCATCAATATCGTTGGTTAAATTAGGGTGTGTATCATCATCCCATGTCATTGTATATTTTAGTCTGTGGTCACGCCCTTTTACTAGCTTTCCACCAGTTGGTTTTTTGATTGTTAAAGGCATTTTATCCTCCTCCCTCTATTTTTCCGAGTAGTTCTTGCCAGGAAGTTTCTCCTTTGAGTTCTTCCCAATATGTTTTACCCACTAATTCTTCCCACACTATTTCTCCTGTTAATGTCTCCCACTCTATCTTTCCTAGTAATTCTTCCCACTCTACATCACCAAGAATCAGTTTTAATTCTTTCCAGGCCCATACTCTAGGTGGAATAAGTTTAGCATGTGATGCTGTAAGTATTCCAACACCAAATGAAGTAAGTATAAGAGGCTCAATTAATTTAGTATTTATTGCCGTTAATACTATACTCTCTACTATAGCATCGGCACCATATCCTGGTTTTATTAACTTAGTATGCTGGGCTGTTAGAGTTGGGACTTCGATATTTACTGTGGTAATAATTTCAGGAATCACTAATTCAGCAAGGGCTGTTAAGGCTGTAGATAGAATCCCTACAGAAATTGTTGGTACAACAATTCTAGCGTTGCTTGCTGTTATTGGTACTGCTTCTATCTCTCCAACAAGAACTATTAAAATTTCAGGAGCTAGTAATTTTGCTGCTGATGCAGTAATCGGAATCGCATCTACCGATTCAGAAATTACTGAGGAAACGTTTATTTCAGGAGAAACAATTCTGGCTTGAGATAATAATAAACAAGGAGCCACACAATAACTTTGTCCTGTTACTGTAGGTGGAATTATCTTACTGTTAGTGCAAGTTAATATAATCATTTCGCGGCTAATTGATATAATTAATGCAGGAATGAGTATATTAGTATGTTCTGCGGTTAATGGTATAGCTGTAATTCTTGCTGCTCCATTTACTGTTGGAGCAATTATCTTGGCTTGAGAAGCAGTTATTGTCGTTGCAGACACCTTTCCTGTCCCTGACAGACTAGAAACGTGTATACCATGACAGCTTGCTGTTAATGGGTTGCAACTTATTATAGAGACAATAACTAAATTGGGGCTAAGTAGCTTAGTTTGAGAACAAGTAAGTGATTCTGAGTAAATAATGGCATCAAACATTGAAGAAGCATATACGGATGGTGGCAGGAGCTTAGTTTGACTACAAGTTAGGATTGGAATACTTGCATAACTTATAGTTACTATCGAGGGTATAATAATCTTTGTATTAGATGCTGTTATTGCAGTTGCAGTTACCGACGTAGAAACTTTAGGAGTTAATAGCTTTGCTGAACTGAGGGTTAATGTGGGAATTGCCGTGAGACTAACACCGCTTATAACGGGAGGAATAATGCGGGTACTAGAGGCAGTTATTGTAACGGAATCTAGGGCGCTAGAAACTACGATTTCGGGCGCTATTATCCGTGCCTGACTCAAGGTTAATGGATTTACTGAAACATTTGCATTCTGAACGCTTTCTGCACTTGGGGCCAATAGCAGCGCATGGGAGCAGGTTAATGGTTCGGCAGATATGACGGAAACTATGACGAGACTAGGAACGAGAATCTTGGCGTTAATAGCCGTTAGAGTAGGTACTACAATAGTGGCTGTAGTAACTACTTCAGGAACAAGGATTTTAGTGTTTTTAGCTGTTAATGGTTCAGCATTTAAGATTAAATCTGCAATTAGGTTTGGAGTCAGTAATTTAGTGGCCGATGCGGTCAAAGCTGTAGCATTTAGTACTTCAGAATCTAGTAAACTGATAAATGGTTCTAATAATTTAGCCTGTGAACAGGTTAATAATGGTATAGAAATAACACTTATTATAACTAAGCTTGGTGCTAATATCTTTGTTGCAGAAGCAGTTAATGGTACAGCTTCTACTCTTGTAAATCCAGTTATAGTGGGAGCTAGAATTTTTGCAGCCGAACAAGTAAGAGGTACGCTCTCTATTCTAGCGGAACCAGTAATGGTAGGAGCAAGTATTTTAGTAGCACTTCCAGTTAAAGATACTGCATTTATAGCGATTCTTGTAGTAATAACTGGGGAAAGAATTTTAGTAGCAGAAGCAGTAATAGGTACTGCTACTATTCTAGTTTCTCCTGTTACCGTTGGTGGTACTAGTTTAGCTGCTGTACAAGTTAATAAAGCTGCTGGAATACTTGTTATGCTATATACAGTTGGAGAAAGCAGTTTAACTGCGGAAGCGGATAAAGTTACCTGTAAATCTATATAATTGCTGGTATTTATATCCAGAGCAACAATTTGGGCATGGCTTGCTGTTAGAGGTTCAGCATTGACTATACTGCTCCAAGTTATCTCTGGAGTTAGTAGTTGAGCGTTAGAACAAGTTAATACAGTAGCATCAATGCTTATTGATTCAACTTCTGTAATTATAATGTCAGGAGAAAGTACTTGTGTAGAAGAGGCAGTAGCCCAAGGATTTTTTAAGCAGGCTATTACAATTTCATTAGATAACGACCACTCTCCATCTGAGAACATTCTAGCGCGATAGTAGTAAATATTTCCGTGGGTTGTAGTAGTATCAATAAACTCATAGTTTGTACCATCCCACGAAGAAGCGGATAGAATCTCATAGTCCCCACTCTCTCCCGTTTTTCTTTCAATATAAATGAAGGTTAAAGCTGGAAGTATAATTTGAACATGAGAGCCAGTCAATGCTGGTGCATTAATAAGCGAATCTCCAGCTTGAGTTAAGATTGGGGCTAAAAGTTGGGTTTGAGAACAAGTTAAAATAGGAATAACAAGAACTGACTCTATGATAAGCGATGGACTAAATAACTGAGCCTGTGAAGCAGTTAAAACGGCACTATCGACTCTTACTAGAGTGCTTACACTAGGAGAAAGCAGTTTACAGGCTTGAGCAGTAATTATGCTACTTTCAATCCAAGTTGAGGTAACGATTTCGGGAGATAGTAGTTTTGCTGCTGAACAAGTGATTGGAACAGCGTTAATTGGTGCTTCAAACTGAATTGTGGGTTCTAATAACTTGGCATGTTGGGCTGTTAATGGAATACTAGTAATATAAGCTGTTCCATAGACATTTGGAGCTAAAATCTTCGTATTTTGGGCTGTAAGAGGAATATGGACAATATTAGCTAAAGTATAGACTATTGGAGCTAAAATCTTCGCCGCAGAGCAAGTTATTGGTTCAGCAGAAACCCTGGCTATAGAATTAACAGTAGGAGCTAGTATTTTGGTATTTTGAGCAGTTAAAGGTATAGCAGCTATATAAGCTCTTCCAGACACTTCTGGAATGAGTATTTTTGTTTGTTGTGCAGTTAAAATTGCTCCAGCAACCGTAGTAGACCTAATTATTTCTGGCGCTAGTATTTTAGTCTGTTGTGCTGTTAAAGGTATTGCATCTACTGTAGTAGTAGCCTCAGTAATTATTGATGGGGCTAATATCTTTATGGCTGAACAAGTAATGGGGATAGCACTTACTTGGGTTGCACTAGTAATAGTAGGTGCTAATATTTTAGCCGCGCTACAAGTAATTGGTATTGCATTTACTTGAGTAGAAGTAGCTATAGCAGGAGCAAGAACAAAAGTATTTTCATATTCTGCTGTTAAAAATACTGCCTTTGTACTGCTATTATCCCTAGAACGGAAACCAATATATTTGCTGCTTCCAGTTACTCCATTCTCTTTCCAAATAACACATAGAGAATTTCCATAGGTCCAACCACTTCTGTTAACAATTTCTTGTATGATTGTTTTAATATCAGGAGAGATATGAGTACTTCCAACAGAAAATGATGCAAAACTCCACTCTACACTAGCAGAAGTAGTAGAAGCAGTTTTAGGTTCATGAGTAGTTACAACCCAAGCTCCAGGATTATCTGCGGCTTCACCATAAAGAATTGTTGGGTATGGAAAAGATGGAAAAGATGCTCCGTAGTAATTTCCTTCTATTGTTGCTGCTAAAATAGTTCTATCTTTAGCAATTGTGACATTCTGGAATCTCCAACCGCCAGGAAGTGAGTTTCCACTTTGGTCTTTACCGGCATAAATACCACCAGAGTTATCAACAAATGCCCCTGCAACTGTATATGTAGCATCATCAGTACTAGCAATAATTGTAGCCATATAAATGTTAGGAGAAATTACTCTAGCAGTTACTTGACAAGTTCCACTTACTACTGGTGAAAGTACTTTTGTTGCACTACAAGTTAAGACACTAGAACTAATACTATTAGCTATACTTGGAGTAAGAATTTTACAGGCTGAAGCAGTAAGAGGAACAGCAGTAACTTGAGTTCTAGTCTGTATTGTAGGAGCTAATAATTGTGCCGCTGAACAAGTAATAGGAACAACTGTAGAAGCACTAGCAATACTAGGAACTAAAATTTTAGTTTGTTGCGCGGTTAAAATTGGAATTGCTATAGCTACTGCTATAGAAGGAGTGAGAATCTTAGTTTGTTGGGCAGTTAAAATAGAAGCTGTACTAGCGACTGATATAGATGGAGTTAATATTTTTGCTGCTGAACAAGTAAGGGGTTCAGCATTTATAATAGTAGGGCCATCTTCAGTAGTTACAGTAGGAGTATAAACTTCTATAGTTTGACTAGCTGCGTAATCTATAGAAAGTCGTAGACAGTTACTTGAAGACCCATCATAAGAATACCAGTATCTTATTGCGTCACCAGAAGAGTTATTATTTTCTTCTATTATAGCTAGATTATTACCTTTGACCCAATCTTCTCGGTCAATAATCTCTTGAATAGGAGCTTTAATATTAGGGCTGTCATACCAAGTACCAGAAGTCCAATCTGGGATATCATCCCAGTCGGTATAAGCTGTAGTCTTTGTTCTTGCTAAATAGTTTGATTGGTTACTATATGTTGCTGGAGAAGAATTATCTTCTCCATAGATTCTGGCGTTACATATATTTCCTCCAAGTGTGCTATTAGCCATACCCCTAAGAATCGCAGACTCAATAAGAGCATTTTTAGGAATGTTGATACCTCTAAATAATGCACCCGAAGAATATCTCTCTGTAGAAGTTGAACCAAATATAAAGTTAACAGTTGTCATTGACCAAACACTTACTCGGTCAACACAATCATCAGAGCTTTGAGATACTAAAATAGGCCCAATACTATTAGAGTTTAATAGTGGATTTGCATTAATTTGGCAAATACTTCCTACTACTGGTGTGAGTAGTTTAGTCGCGCTGCAAGTTAAAGGTTCAGCATTTACAGTAGCGTTACTACTAGTAGATAAAATAAAGCTATTAGTAGAACTCCATAAATTCCAGTCACCACTTGCACGTTTAGCTCTTACTCGCCAATAATAAGTATCATTAGTAAGAGCATCTGCTTCGGGTACTGTATAAGTAATTTCATGCCCAGAGGTAAAAGGATGAGTATCAACTCCATCATGATAAAACTCTGTTGTGTCTACATCTGAAGTACGGTCTATAAGAGATTCAGTTGCATTATTACTAGTGACTCTAAATTCAATAGCATACACATTAACTTGAGCAGCATCATTAATATTTTTCCAAAATGTAACTACTAATTCATGTAGTTTTGTCCAAGTCCAACTAGTAAAATTAGTTACATCATAATAGGCACTCCATCCTGTTGCTCCAGGACCATTTAATGTTCCAGTACCAATTTCTACACCATATGGGGTCTGTAACATAAATCCTAAATTATCAGTAGCAGCAGTATTAATATAGACCCTTATTTCTACTTTATCTATTGTTAAACTAGAAGATTCTGGAGCATCTGTATGAAATGACAAACCACCAATAGTAATCGCATTTAAAGTTTTACTACCATATGTAGTGGTATATCCATAATTTGATATGTTAGTACCTGTAGAAGATGCATTTGTCCAGGCAAGTTGTGGGTCAGTATAAAGTGAGCCAAAGTAATATGTGTTGCGTACTGGTGTATTATTAAAAGTATTTGCAGTATCTATTTGTATTTCATATTCAAGTTCAGCACCATCAGTATCAGTACCAGTAAAATAGAAAGTAGGAGTAGTATCAGTTATTGTTCCTGTTGGATTAGCTCCTAGTACTACTGTTTGGAAATTTGGAGCTAGTATTTTTGCGGCAGAAGCAGTTATAGGAATAGTGTCTACTTGTCTTGGTAGACTAGGATTAAGTATCTTCGCCGCAGAGCAAGTAAGAGGAACAGCATTTGCTGTAGAAAGAGTAACCGTAAGACTTCTAGTGGTACTCCAGTTATCTGCATAACTTTTATTATATCCTCTAGCTCTGGCTCTCCAATAGTAAGTTCCCGATGCAAGAGTAGGGGTATAGGTTATTTCATGGCCGCTAGTAAAAGGATGAGTGTCAGAACCATCATGATACCACTCTGTATCTCCACCAGTAGAAGTTTCATCTATTAATGGGCTTGATTCAACATATACTCTAAATACAACATCCCCGGTTTGACTAGTCCAACTACCAGAGGCTTTTATCCAAGGGGTTCCTCCAGAATATGTTCCTACTCCTCTAGAACCAACTGTTACATAATTAGTAGTATCTCTAGCTCCTGAACGTTCTACTGTTATATAGTAAACTGTAGAAGCCGAAAGTTCTGGATAATCTGGCAATCTAATTTGATTAAAATAATATGTATCTGCTAAAGCAAGAGTAGAAGGATTTATAGTTACTGTAGCAACAATAGTTCCAGAGCAAGAACCACTTCTAATATATACATAGTGTGTGTCAGTACAACTAGTCGTACTTCGTTTTAGAGTTAAATCAATTTGTTTTACTCTACCAGCATTAGTAGTTGTAAATGACTGGCCTATGGCTTCGTATGTTCCTGACCCACCATAAACATATAAAGTGCTTGTATCTACAGCCGCTTCATTCCAAATACCGGCTCCAGCACCGCCTGAATCAAAAGTATTAACAGTATCAAATTGAATTTCATATTCTACATCAGCGGCATCTGGCTCAGTTCCAGTCATATAGAAAACTGGGCTATTAGATTCTCCCGCATCTGGAGGAGAACTAGCTCCAATACTTATTGCTGCTGATGATGTATAAGTGCCGGTAAGTTCTATTGCATCAATTCTCCAATAAGAACCATCAGCACCACCAGATTTACTATGCCCAAACCTAATTCTAATTACTGCATTATCCCACTCCTCTTTAGTTTTTGTATACGAGGCAGTTCCTACAAATTCAATAGGGCCAGAATTTGTCCATCCAGTAGCGGGATTAGTAACTAATGTTGTTTCAGAACACAGATTAGAAGATAGATTTGATTGATACATAGTAGCATAAAGGGTTTCAGTATCATCGTTACGGCCTATTAAATTATAGCGAACATTAATACTTAATGAATTCATGTATAAGAAGTCATCAGGCATATTAGTTATCGGTATATAGAAATACGAATTGGCATTTGCTACACTTTGAACATAATTTCCATCAGCACTAGAAATACCTTCATCTATATCTGTATAGGCACCACTAGCAAGAACGGCGGTATTTTGTAGTGTATTATTGGGATACAGGGTTCCTAATGTAACTGGATTAGCCATTATATCACCGCCATTCCAATAACAAAGTCGTTTCCTAATTGATAAGCATAAAAACCTGGAATTATTTGTATTCCAACATCTATTGTTGGTGATATAATAGTGGCATGAGAGCAAGTTAGTGGAATAGAATCAATTTGCCATAGACTAGTTATTTCAGGAGCAAGCAGAATTGTACTAGAACAAACCAGAATTTCTGCTTGAATAAATGCTGTTCCTGTAATTTCTGGAGAATAAACTTGGGTAGACGAGCAAATTATAATAGCAGATTCTATATAAGTTAAACTTCCAGCCCCAGGCGTTAGAAGTTGAGTGTATTGTGCTGTTAATGGGTTAGTAGTACTAGCTGCACTAATATTTGGAGTTAAAACTTTAGTATTTTGCGCTGTTAATGGTAGATGTTCTAACCCAAGTGATAGTGCGGGAGAAAGAATTTTAGTATATTGCGCTGTTAAAGGAGGAATGTCCCTAGCTTGAGATATTCCTGGTTCAAGTATCTTAGTTTGTTGTGCGGTTAGACAAATATCTAATGATATAAGCTTATCTCCACTAGCATTTTCAGTCGAAACTACTGGCTCAAGTATTTTAGTATATTGCGCGGTTAAAATTGAGGAATCAACACCAGTAGATATTGTAGGGTCTAATATTTTAGTTGCCGAACAAGTAATAGTTTCAGTACAGGTTACTGTTGCAGAAATTACCGAAGTACATGTTACTTCAGGAACAAGAATTTTAGTATACTGACAAGTTAAAGGAGGAGCAGGGATAGCGTAAGTAACTTCTACTTGTAAGTAGTCTAGTGACCAAGTTCTTGAAGTAGCGGTGTTACCTGTATAGACTCTGGCTCGTACTCTAAGTCCAGAATCGCCTGTAGTATTTAATTGAGCAACAGTTGGAAAACCAGAAGTTATGGTTTGAGTAGCAGTATAGTCTGTGTTAAGAGTAGGAGTAGAAACAGTAGCTTCTGTTCCTACTGCTGTAGTACCTGTATGAAAAAGTTGGATTCCCCAACCAGCACCAGTAATAGAGCTAGTTCCTATTCGACAAACCCCACTTACTACAATCCTTTGAATTGTTGCATCAGTAGGAATAGCAAAATTAAGGTTAGTCCAATAGGAGTTCTGGTTTTGGTTACGGGTGGTGGAGGTTAAAGTAGCATAGTTTGTATCATCAGTATAAACATTACCGGGGTTGGTAAAAACCATCCCCGTAGAGGAGTAATTACTAACTAATTTAGTAACAGTAGCCATTATACAGCCACCCCGACTACAATAGAATTACCTAGTTGGTAGGTATAAAGTCCTGAAAGAATAGTGCCCGTACTAACAATGGGGATAAGTAATTGGGCATGAGAACAACTCATAGTCGCAGTAAAAGTAGCAGTTATAGTTGGCTCTAGAATCTTAGTTTGTTGTGCCGTTAAAATAGCAGCAGATATTGTAGCAATAAAGATTAAGTATGGTGCATTTAATGCACAATGGGTACAAGTTAGAGTTGGTATTTCTATTCGTACTACCGAGTAAACCTCGGGAGTTAATATTTTAGTCTGTTGTGCGGTTAATACTGCGGAAGTATTAGCAACACATATTGACGGAGCTACTATTTTAGTAGCAGAACACGTTAGACATATTGGGATTGGTATAGTTCCTGTTGAAAGTGCTGTTACTTCTGGAGCTAGAATTTGTGCGTGAGAAGCTGATAAGGTACCATAACTAGTAACATTAATCCCGGTAAAGGAAACAACTAAGAAAGCTCTACCCTCTACATGTTGTGTATTAGTAGACGCAACTTTGTGAACACATAGGTCGTCCCCACTTGTGGGTGTAAATGACGAACTTCTTTTCCATGTTTTTGTTGCACTATTCCAGTTAATTCCTGAACCAGAAACTAGACTATTTGGTGTACTAGTACTAGAGTTTATCTCATATAGTTGTAGTCTTTCTGCGTTATCAGCGCAATATCCAGTAGCATCAAGATAACAAACAGGATTGCTATAATTTCCTGAATTATACTGGCTTCTTTGATATGGGGTAGTTTCAGCATTTAAAGTAGAATCATACCTATCTACAGTAAGATAGATTTCTCCTTTTGACAAGCCTGTAAGGTAAAGTCTTAATGAAGAACGATAATGAGTAGTGTCTACTGTAGCTTCTACAGCCCTAACAAAAGTCTCAAATTCATGACCATCAGGCATGTCTTCCCAATCAAACTCTGTCCATTGATATTCAATAGTTGAAGATTTAGTTTCTATTATGGCTACTGCATTATTACTATCATCTATATCACATAAACCTACTTGTCCTTCAAAATCACCATTATTGGTTCTTAAACTGCCCTCAAAAACACAATGGTCTATTCCCCCCCAATTACTTGCATTTTTATGGAAACGATAGTGTCTTTGAGGCACATTAGAACCTAAGTCTTTTTGTTGCCAAGTAGTAACATTATCTTGCAACGTTTCTATATTTGGAGAGGAAGAATACCACCAGTCATCTTTACCGTTCATAGCAATAGGAATTACTGTTTTAGTAGCTGTTTCATCTTGTACTACAATAATACGAGCGGCGTATACATAGGTATCGCCATCAATTTCTCCTGCGGTTTGAACCGCATACTTAATATCTCCAGAATTTAGTGTCATAGCGGAACTACGGTAACGAGAATAAGTAGTGCCTGTATTAGCAAGTACGGTGATAGAACCTACCGATGAGCTATTATTAGTATCATATAAATTTACATTAAGAGTATTAGAAGTAGAAGAGTTTGAGGCAACTACTTCCCAATAAAATTGGACATTCCCATCAAAATCATCTTTATTAAATCTATACCATGTTTCAGTCCATATTTTTTCAGTAGTTTGAACCGATAAACCAAAATCAACTAAGTCAAACTGTATTTCTGTTTTGGCATTCCCATCCCCAGCAAACACTATTTTTGGGCTTGTTGGTTCTACTAGATGAAAGTGGTTAGTCGAAGAAAAGGAACCGTATGTATCAGAACCATCAGGGTCTTTTGCCCTTACTTTCCAATATATGGTATCTCCGTAGTTAAATTCATATTCTTCGGTTGTATAAACTGCTAATTGTACTGCACCACAATAAACGGTTACTCCTGATGGAATATCACCATAAATTCTGACTTTTAGGTTTTGTATTGCTGATAACGACCAACCTCCAGATGGTGGTGTTAATGTTACAGGAGTATAAGCACCTGAACCTGAGCCTTGTCTTGACATGCAAGTTCCTAGTTCTTCGTCGGTTGAAGAATAGACTGTTGCATAGAATGAAGTTCTAGTTGGGTCATAATCACTTGTATAACCAACTAGTGCTACATCAACTCGTAATACAGTTTCATTAACAAGAGAAGGTAGGTTTGTGCCTTCACCACCTAAATACCCATAAGTTTTTGTTCCAGATACAGCCCCAACACAAGAAGCAAAACCAAAAGTAGTGTCCTCATCAAAAGCATTTCCATCATCTGTCCATTTGCTGTCAGGGTCACTTGGGGTGCTATCATTAAAAAGACAATATTGTATATCTATATCTAAAGGAGTGTAGGTAATTTCATGCCCACTTGTGAATGGGTGCGTGTCAGAACCATCGTGATAAAAGGCACCAGGAACAGCATCGGAAGTGTAGTCTAGTAAAGCTGTTCCTACAGAAGTAAAATCTTGAGAAAGCATTGTTTGTGTATCTGTTCCGGTTCCACCCCATAATTGTGAGTAGTTTGAACTAGTGAAACTTACATCTATATAACAAGTCTCAGTTTCACTATAAATTTTTGCCCATAAGTCATATTCTGGAAAATAGCCCCAGCGGTCATCACCAGTATAGCTCAACATATACATTACTCCACCAGAATACGGGTTTGATGTGCTAAGATTCCAACCTATATAATTAGTTTCATCATGTACATTTGGCAATCTTTCTAAACTAACATGAAAAGTTCCTCCAATATAAGGAATTATTATGGGTGTTGAAAAGGTAAATCTTACAATTCCACTTGTCATGGTTAAAGTTTCTATCGGATCACTCCAGTAATCATCTGGATAATGTCCACTTCCAATTCCACATATTAATTGAAAATCTGGGCTTCCAAATTTTTGGAGTTTTAAGTCTACATATTTAATTTTCATGTAGCCGCTATCAAAACTAGATGAAGTATCTACGAATACTTCGTACTCAACATCATCACTATCTATGTCAGTACCAGTAAATTTAAGAGTAGGAGTTCTAGTATAAAGAGAAGAGTCATCTGTTGGAGTATTTAATACAACAGAAGGAGAGGAATTAGAACTTTCAATATCAATTACTGGGACGAGTATTTTTGCCGCTGAACAAGTAATCGGGATAGCATCTACAGATGCACTTGCAATGGTAAGAGGTTTAAAGGCAGCAACTTGGGCATAAGAAGAAACAGACGCACCTTTAGACCATGTAATTGTAATGCTTCCACTAGATTCGGTAGCAGTTGCACAACCTGCTACCTGTGACCCCATATCTGCTTCAGAGCCAGAAATTTCTGCTCCGGTTGTTACTCCTAAGTTAGAAGTAGCGGATTCAAGGTCAACTATACCACCAACACCATAAGCTCCGGTAGTAACACTAGAAACTGTCACAGTATGAGAGGTAGTAGAACTATCGCCAGAATTGGCAGTATCATATACGATAGTAAGACTAGCATTACTCTCAATTAGTCCAATTGCGGTAGCTTGTAAATCTGTGCAAGTTCCAGCCGGTGTTACTGCTACAGACCAGGGACCACCAATTGCGGGGGTATTTTTATACCATATTGAAATAAAGCCGCTTCCAGAGCGGTATCTACCAGCAGGGATTTCAGTTAGGTTTGTGCCATTCCATGTAACGGAATTTATAACTGAATCGGATGCGCTTGAATCATATCCAGTAACAACAACGACCAAACATTTAGTGTTGGTCGCAGTAGTGTGATTAAAAGAAAGACCAGAAGAGTTGCCGTCATTTCCAGATGAAGTAGGTGTGCCTAATGTAATTGCCATAGCCTACTTATCCTTTAGGTGGTGGGAGGTCGAATTCCATTTCATTTGCAAAGATTCTATGATTAACGATTAGTCGCGGAAGAATTAGGTTTTTATAGCTCCAGTTTATTACAGCCATAAGCACTCTCTTGATAAAAGAGATAACTAGTCTAATAGGGGAAACCTCTATTTTTGAACTAGTTTGTATTTGTGGCTCTGGAACCATTTTTCTCCTTATAAAGCTACGGTCTTATAATGTTTTTGTCTTAAATCAAAATCTGCCCAAATTTCAAATCCTGCTTTTCTAGCCTGTGTACAAAAGTAGAAATCCTCTCCCATTCGCATTTTTGGCTCTTTTGGGTCAAAACACATCTTAAACCAAGGATATTCTATAGCTTCTACAACGTGACGTTTAATCAAAACTCCTGTTGCGCCAACTCCGTCTACTTTTTGTAGACCATGAGCATTTTCATTGGGAACATCTAAAAATCTGTATTTCTCACTCCAATCTTCAGTATCATTTTCCCATGCTGCTGTAAAGCAATGCCTTCCTTTAATAAGAGAAGGCGCAACAGAAGCTACAATATCCTTATCATAAGCTAACAATTTCTCAATTGTTCCCTTTTCTGGCACACAGTCAGAATCTAACAAGAACAAATGAGTATAGCTCTTACTCTCCTGCAAAAAATCCGCTATCTGGTTATTTCTTTGCAATTCCAATGGATATGGTGAATACAAAATATGCACCGCCATTTCCAATCCAATTCGTGCTGCATCCTGCATACTAACAAGAAGCCATCCTACTGCTTCGGCATGAATGTTCTCTCTAGTAGGGATGGAAATCAAAACACTAGTCATATCTACTCCTTAGTCAGTTGTAATCGTCACAATACCGTTGGTAGACCATGCAATGGTAAACGTACCAGCAGAAGCACTCATGGTTTCACCAAAATCTACATAGCCGATAAGCGGCCAAGATGTAGAAGTTGCACCAAGACCAGTATTTCTGCAATAAATAATTGCATAACGTGCAGAAATAGTAGCGCCAGTCCATTCAGCATTAGTTGCAGTAAACTTCGTAGTAGCAGTAGTGTTAGTTACTGCACAAGTAGTGAGAGTCTGACCTTCAGCAGTATAACCAGTACCAGAAATCTCCATTGTGGTAAGTGAAGATAAAAACTCATGAGATTGTGCAGGACTATAGCCTGAAGTAGCTAAAAGAACCCTAATATTATGAGTATTAAAGTCAATATCGCCTGTAAGACCATGAGTTAGCATTGGGTAGTATACTTTTCCAGAAACAGCCATTTAATCACCCCCTCTCGGTTATTTCTTTTTCCGTTTTCTCGGAAATTTTTTACTTGTATGTCCCTCTTTTGTAGCGGTAGCCAATCCTTTTTTAAAGGCTGGTTTTCCCTCGTTTTCCATAGCGTAATAAATCTTCATGGCTTTTTTACGGCCATACCGTTTTATTAACGCCTCTGCCAATGTTTTGTTTACTGGCATCTATTCTCCTTTTTAGTACCTAATAATATATCGGCTAAATTAGTCAATTGTTGTACTATACTTCTAGCAGTTTATTCCATGTTTTAGGCCCTACAATACCATCCCATTCAGATGGAGTACTCGGCCAGCATTTTTTCTGGAATCCAATCACGGCTGTTTCAGTATTTGGCCCATAAATTCCATCAATGGTTCCAGGATTAAACCCTGCTTCTACTAGCTGTTCCTGCACCCAACGTACATCTTCTCCTCGCATATATGGGTCAGTAACTTTTAACATTCTTGTATACGGAGGGGCCGGGTCTTCATGCCAATATTCAAATCCTGGAGGAACTGGTACATCATCAGGAATTGGTCCATCTTCTATTAATAAGCCACAAATTTTCAAGAAGCCTCTCATAGCCATGATACCATGAAATCTTGCATATACCCATAAAGCTGTTGGTCCATCCATTCCATAAATATCCCAACCTGTTCCACCATGAACACCAACTTCCAATAATACACCACGTTGAGGCGGTAATTTTGCAATTCTTCGGCAAAAAGCCAAGTCTGTTCTAACTGTTGGGTATTGGTGAGCAAATCCAATGCGATTAGCAACTTCTATACCTATTTTATCCGCCCAAGGTGCATCAGCCGCTCTACAAATTAAAGGATATACATCCTGTCTTCCATTTGCGTCTGAATGCATACTTAAAACGTAATCTGGTTTCCAAAGCATCATTTTATCAAGCATTTTCACTAACTCATCCACATTTGAAGCACCAACTCCAGGAATATAAGCCCAATACATGGTATGTCCATTTTCTGTACCTATACGCATTGCTTCAAGCCCACGAATAACTGCTATTTGTTCTTCAGTAGTTATTCCCGGTGCAGGATTAGGGTCGCCAGCAACTACGTTATGGTGCTGATTTGATGGGACTATTGCAATCCTCATTCTTTTCCTCCTTTGTAGTCTAATAATTTTACTTCTATCATATCGGCAATAAGCCCTTTAAAGTCAAAAACTGGCTTCCAGCCAAGCTCTTTTTTAGCTTTAGTAGCATCCCCTAAAAGGATACTGACTTCATTGGGCCTATAGTATTTCTCGACAGATTTTACCATAATATTACCATCTAAACCATATCCTACCCACATTCCTTGCCCATTTTTAATCCAGATAACGTCGATTTTAAAGTGGTCGTATACTTCTTTGACAAACTCTATGATTGTGTGGGTTTCGCCAGAGGCTAAGATGTAGTTTTGTGGACTGGTTTGCTGAAGCATTAGCCACATTCCTTCTACCATATCCTTTGCGTGTGACCAATCTCTTTTAGCATCCATATTTCCTAATTCTAGCACAATATCTTCTCCGCACATTTGTCTAACAACAGTATCGACCACTTTCTGAGTTACGAACTCAATCCCTCTTCGGGGGGATTCATGGTTGAAAAGAATTCCGCATACGATAAACATTCCATAAGATTCTTTGTAAATACGAGCCATTTCGTGAGCAAATAACTTTGAGACACCGTATGGGCTTCTAGGTTTATAAGGAGTTTGTTCTGTTTGCGGGTAATCTTCCCCGTCAAACATTTCACTACTACTGGCTTGGTAGATTCGGGCCAAAGGACAAGATAATCTGGCAGCTTCAAATACATTTAAGGCTCCTATTCCTGTTACATTTGCAGTTAATTGTGGCTGATTCCATGATATTGCTACATATGATTGTGCGGCTAAATTATAGATTTCATCTGGCTGCACATCATCGAAAATTCTAATTAAAGAAGATATGTCTGTTATATCTCCATCCAATAAATGGATTTTTCTTTCCACTAAAAGTGGGTATATATTTTTATAGTTTGGTGTGCTAACTCTCCGCACTATTCCATATACTTGATAGCCTTTTTCAAATAGGCTCTCAGCTAAATAGCTTCCATCCTGGCCGGTGACTCCTGTAATTATCGCTTTCTTCATATTACTCCTTTCTAAAAAGAGAAAGCCGCATTTAAGCGGCTTTCTGGAGAGTTTTTATAGAGGTTCTCGCTTCGTACCTCTGCACCTTTTGCCGAAATCGGTGTCATTTATATTATCGTCATTTTGATTTCGTCTTTTGAGATTACGTTTTGTGAAGTTTTAAAACTTCCCTTCAGTAATAGAAAGCCTGTATTACTAAACGTCTAACTCTAGCATTTTTCCTGTTACATCATGTCTTACACCGTCAATCATAACATATACTTTATTTTCTTTCATGCTTTTAATGAGAATTACTTCTTTTGGTTTAGGGGGTTCTTGGGGTATGATTTTGGGTTCCTCTTTTAATGGCAAAGTTTCTACTTCTGCTGAAGGCACTTCAGGAGGGATTTCAGGCGCACACTCTTTATTACCATTTAGCTTTAAATTGCTTTCTTGTTTAATTACACTTAATTTTGCGCCAGCAGAAGTAGCTACCGCATGAATCATTTTACTTCCTGCCCCAATTGTTAACCCATAAAAGATAGTGCCGAATCTTTCCATTAACGGTACTCCGGTATCTAACAGGGTTTGATAATTCAATGCAATAGCTACTCCTAGTCCAGCAGCAATAGAAAGGGCAAACCATACTTCTCCTGGCGTTTTTTGGACCCACCCCCAAGGTAGTTTATAGTATAGTGTTTTAAGGAACTGAATAGCAATTACTATACCTGAAGATATAGCTGCAATAGTCCCTGCATCAGTTAGTATATTTGCCCAATCCATTGTATCCATTTATTACTTTTTATCTCCTGCCTTTAAAACTTGCTGGTCATAAATATTCTGAGAAGAAATAGCTCCACGGGAAGCAAGCAATCCAGTAAATACACCAATAAAATAGAGCGTCCAATCTGTAGTTCCTGTAGCAGCTATAGCTGCTTCTACGAGAACTACGGGGAGAAGTAAGCTAACTAATCTATTTGCCAAACCGCCAAAATAGCTTCCAAGTGCAGCGTTGAGAGCAATAATAATCCCTGAAGTTACAAACCATGCACCAGGGCCAGAAGCTAACATTGCCATTGTGATTGTAGGGTCCATTTTTACCTACCTTTCTTTTTCTTACCTTTACATTTATCTCTTATTTCCATTTGTCCTCCTTTTCGTGCTGTCGCCTTTTGCGTTTCTTTTCTTTCCGCTGGTTATAAGAATCCATTTCTAAGGCAACTTGTTCATCAACTCCACACTTCACTAAGAAGTCAAACGTGCGAGAGGGTTTTTGTTCCTCTCCCTTTTCTTTCATGCTAATTCCCCCATATCTAAGAAATCTGGTTTATGCCGATAAATTTTCTTTCCATCAATAGTATCGACAGCTTTTATCTGAATTATCACACCCCCCACTTCTGGGACTAAACTTTTTTTAACCAGATAATCGCTTTGTGCTTCAAAACATCCCGGTAAAATAATTGTGCTATTCCGATGTTTAGGAATATAGAGATTGACATGATAATGCCCAATGACAGTAATATCACATACTTCCTCTGGTTTTAAGCTATCCACAATTTTTTGTGGTTTGTAGCTTTTAAACGGTCCAAGTCCCCCATCACCATGTCTTAGCATTATGCTAAATCCATTGTCCTCAATCGTTCCACATAGCTTCCCTAGATACACGATATCTTGTCGTTTTTCCGCAACTTTTTGCAGTAAATCCGAGCCGCATTGCTTATATAGGTCTAGGTCATGGTTTCCCGAGATTGTGTACGTTTTTATGCCGTTTTCTGGATAAGTTGAACAGATGTAATTAATCTGTTTGTCTTCCCCATAGATTTTCAAATCTGCCATTTGGCCCTTATATACTGTGCCATTTCCAGCAGATAAGTCCCCGGCACAAAAAATAGCTTCAACCTTCTCCTCTTCACATATTTTATAGAAGTTATGGAGTAGGTCAAGCCTCTCATGAATGGAGCAAATATGTGGGTCTGCAATAACCCCGTATTTAACCCAATCATCTTTTTTAAATAGCTCCATCTGATATATAAGGTTATCAGGAGTAGGAGCCGCTTTATCAAATACTAAATACCCCGCCTTAAACTGAATAGCAGAGCGACTATTCATAAGGTCGTCTAACAAGTCTTCTAACCCATCTAGGTCAAGATTGAATCTCCTAGCCAAATCAGTTGGCTTTATAGGGTTGCTTCTAATGATTTTTACTGCTTTTTCTACAGGGTCGTCCCCTAAAACCTCCAGTTTTGCAATTTCTCTGTCATATCTTTTCTTTAATGCATTCGGTGATAATGCCATTTGGAATTCTTTATTGAATTCCTTAGTTATGTCTGTCCACGATTTACTACTTAACCGTTCTACTATGAATTCATACTCTCTAGTTAACAAAAATTAGTCTCCTTTAGTTTCTATTCTGAACACTTTCAGATTGTTTTCACGACTTTTTCTAATTCTGGCTATTAACTGTGCCCTCCGTTCTAATTCGGATTCTTCAATCCTATCTTCTGCTTCTGAAAGCTCCTTAACCTTGTGAAGTTTCTTGAATATTCTCATCTTTTTCTAGAAGACCCCTTACTAAGTCCTCATGTACCCCCTTTCTCTCCTTTAGCTCTAGGTATTTTTCAAATTCTGCAATCAACTCAGGAGCCTCACATTTTAGTTTGACCAGTTGCTCAATCTGCCCTAGTCGTTGGTTTTGGAGCCTTTGAATCTCTAGGACATTCTCTAACACATCTGCTATTTTGTCAAGGGCTTCGTCCTTCCTCTCAAACGCCGGTAAAAGTTCCTCCAAGATATTGTTTCCTATGGTTAGTACTTGGTTCTTCCCTGATTTATTTTCTACCTTTTGTATCCTTTTATTTACCTTTGTATTATAAATAGTAAGAAGGCCAGCTACAATGGCGACGAGTAAGCCAAAAGAACCCGCGATAATCTCGTTTACAGGGACCGCCATATTCTTCTCCTTTTTACTAATATTATCGTCATTATCTTCTTGAGTACTTACCAGGATATTTAACTGCTCTTGGAACTCTTGGACCTATAGATAAGTTTCCTGGACCATAAATTCCTTCTTCTCCTTTTTGAGTTTGTATAACTCCCATTATGTTACTTCTATTCAATGCAACTGAGTGCCAAATTGCATCATCTTCCCAACTTATTCTGGAGAATGTTTTAAAATTACAGGGGGTTACTACTCTACCTTCATCCCAACTACCAGGATAAAAGCCATAAATGTCTAATAGTAAATGGGCAGGAATAATTGTATTATCTCCCCTATAGGTATTGGTAACTAAATCTAAACAAGAAAGATATGCATGAGTATACCCTTGCTGCCATTGCCAAGGATGCCCTGGACCCCACCAAGCAGAAACTAATTTTCCATCAGTTGTTACTGTGGCATCCATTAAATCCCACCAATCAACAGAATCAGGCTCAGTTAGTATTAAAGGAAGCTCTTTCATAGTCTCATCTTCTATATAGAAGAGTTTATAGTCTTCAAAATCGTTATTTGAGAAGCCATTACATAAGAAGAAGTAAATTTTATTATTATAGGCTCCTGCTGCTGTAAGTGCTAATATATTAGCGGGATTAGATGTGAAAAACTCAGTTACACCCTGTCTATTGTACATATAAAATGGAGTTGACCAAGACCCTGAAGTTCCTTTTATATAATAAGTAGGCCCATATACTCTAGTACTTCCCGTAGTAAATTGATTTCCTATTATAAGATGATATACTCCACCAGTATAAAATGCTCGGTATGTCACGGTATTTTCATCCCCATATGAAGAGTAATAAGAAGGTACGGTATAAACTACCTCATCACTATAGCTATCTGTATCTTTATTAAAGGTTGTCATATGGTATTTTCTATCAGTTCTGTTATACCAAAATACAACGAGATTATCCCCTACTAATATAACTTCTGATTGACTTCCACAACTAGCACCACTAAAGGTAGCAACTGTAGTGGCTGTTCCAAAACTATAGACTCCATTTGAGTATGTTCCTTTTAAGTGCTTAATACTAGTGCTATAAAATTCAACACGATGGATTGTATCATTACTGTCAACTGTACTCCATTGAAATATATTAGTGCTGTTTATATCATTAAAACCCCCAATATATGACCAAGTTGCACCATTATCTGTAGAACGGTATATTTGGTTTGGAGGGAGAGGGTCATAATATCTAACGGCATCCCCGAGTACTATAAGAGAATCATCAGATAATCTATAAATATAGTCACGGGGTAATTCAGTATCCCAATATTGCGGTCCTCCAACTTCGGATGGATTTTCATAGTCCCAAACATAATAGCCATTTTCTAAATCATTTACATCAGTTACATAGTTATCATTCCAATCTATAGAAGAAAACCATCTATCATTATCAATAATAGATGCTGATGGCCTAGTTATATCCTCTCCTTCATTCCACCAGAAAGCGCAACATTGTAAATCTTCAACTTTTCTCCACTCTTGAACAGTAATATCTCTTATTAGAAAATAAGCACTCTCAGTAGTTTCTGAATCAGTCCAATCAACCTCAATATTAAGACTAGGAAGATAATCATCCATGAAGCTAGGAAGCTGTCTTCTTACGCCTCTCCAATTTATACCTTTTTGTTGCCAAGTATACCAATTGTTAGTTGTGGCATAAAACACTTTGTCCTCAAATCCCGTTGCTCCACCTATAAATTCTACAAGTGTTCCACTCCATTCTTTAGTATTAGCGCCGGGAATAACAAATTTTACTTCCATAGAATATTCTCCATGACCACTAAAAACTAGTTCGTCTATATTAACCCAGAAATTAGAACCCCATGTAGATGAGCCTGAACAAGTAGTAGATAATTTAAGACAGGTTACTCCATCTACAACTACCTTCTCTGCTGTTCCCGTAAAACCTTCATCATCATCTATGTCTACATTATTTATATCATAGGTATCTAAGTTTACTTTGAATGGCGTTCCAACTTTAAACCATATTTTCTCATATAGACTTTTATCTTCTCCGTAAGGTGTAAAAGGAGTTACAATCTGTTGACTTTCTGTAGTGCCATCATCATAAGAGATACTTATATTATTTACTATATTTCCAGCATCATACGTATCTGGCCCAATATAATAATCCATAGAGGGAAGATAAGAAGCAGGATTTATGGCTAGTACTGAAGGAGCTAATAGTTTACAATGGCTGCAATGTATGGTTATTGTAAGGGTTACTGTCGCTGATTTGGCGGTGGTAACTACTGGGGCCAAAATTTGGGCATGAGAACAGGTTAAGATTGGGACTGAGACACTAGAGTTCATCGTTATAGTTGGGCTAAGTAATCTTACCTGAGTAGCAGTAAGAGGAATGGCTTCGATATTTATTGATGTAATAAATGCTGGTGCTAGAATCTGAGCATGAGAACAGGTAAGAACTACTGCTACAATTTCTGTTAAAGCTCCAATTGTTGGGGCCAATAATTGAACATGTTGAGCAGTTAGTATAGATGCATCTATTAGTTGGCTCTGTATTAACGTAGGAGCAAGCAATCTTGTATTAGATGCAGTTAGAATTGATGCAGAAACATAACCTATTCCCTCCATACTTGGTGCAAGCAGTTGTGCATGAGAACAAGTTAATGGGATTGCTTCTGTATAACTCTGAAGAATCAGACTTGGGGCTAGAATTTTAGCCGCAGATGCGGTTAATGGCACAGCAGAAATAACACTAACAACTACCAAACTTGGTGCAAGTAATTTCGCATGAGAGCAAGTCAATACGGCACTAGTAATAGTTGAATCTAATATAGATGTAACAATTACCGAAGGTGGTACGAGTTTACATTGTTGCGCGGTTAAAACTGGTGCTGCTATTTGAACATTGGCTAGTAGAGTTACTGTCGGTGTTAATAATTGGGCATGGGAACAAGTTAAGCAAGGAACAGAAGCAAATATAAGGCAAGAAATGGTTGGAGCTAATAGTTTAGTGCTAGATATGGTAAGAGAAACTGTATCTCCTAAATAGGCTACTACGTTGGTATTAAAGTAAGCTTCGGATTCTCCATCATAAGTATGGGCACGATAGTAATAGATAGTTCCATCTGTCAGGTCTGTGTCAATATACTCGTAAGTTATGCCATTCCAATATCCAGAATCAACTACTATCCATTCTCCTGATGCCCCGATTCTGCGCTCAATTTCTATAAATAGAACATCTATATCAATAGAAGGAGTGAGTAACTGGGCATGTTGTGCGGTTAGAACAGGAGCAGCAACAGCTATACTAGAGACAAAACTTGGAGCCAATAATTTAGTTTGTTGTGCAGTTAAAGGAATCGCTGTAACTTGTGCTATAGTGCTTACAATAGAAGCTAGTATTTTAGCATGTTGTGCTGTTAATATTGGAGATAGAATCC
>Ga0102851_10000010_pt1 | contig 60269 bp, 16 predicted proteins | sample Mud3Dept3metaG_FD_79558 | JGI IMG/M metagenome (GOLD analysis project Ga0102851, IMG submission 79558) | Freshwater wetland microbial communities from Ohio, USA, analyzing the effect of biotic and abiotic controls - Mud 3 Core 4 Depth 3... | ecosystem: Environmental > Aquatic > Freshwater >... | reverse complement strand
TTCTTGAATCCAGGAGCGAGCGCATTCCCCGTAGCTTGCTGCGGGGTTAGCGAGCGATTAGAATAAGTTATTACTTCCTTGAGGATCGAAGATTCCCTGTAGCTTGCTACAGGGAGCTTCAATTACAACACATTAAACTCTTTCTCAGTTCCCTCCCCCCTCTGCGACCTCTCAAAAGTCTCTTCTTTGAATCTATGTTCATTGCCTCATGCCCGTTGATGTTCGTTTAACCTGAATAGGTTCCGAATTTAACCATCTTGCCTTTACTACTTACTCAACTTTTATTTCAAGATCTGCATTTCTCTGCAACCTCTGCGATCTCTGCGGTAAAATATCTTTCGTTTTTTTCATAGAACTTTTGTCAGTACCAAACCAAGACGAAATCTTCGGTAGTTTTATACACCTAGAGATAACACCATAGTATTACAATTAAATACGACACTATTTGTAACCTATTTGTGCTTGACTGGAATCTCTAAATTAGTATACTTCGCTCATATTACTGACGGAAGGTAACCGGCAGTATAAAGCGTGACACTGATATTGTTTTCATGAGAAGGGCCGTCTTTATTAGAGGCATGGAAGAGATTCAGTATCCACTGTTTAACGGCAACAACAGGCAGCAACCTCGCACTATCCCCGCAAGCAAAAACGATTTTGCGTTATCGGACGAAGATGGTTCCCGCTAGTGCCGAACTCTCCGTGAAGAGAGGACGGAAAACTGCAGATCTTAATTCTTTCCTGTATTGAGATAGCCGAGCCACCGATGGAAATATTTTTACTTGGCAGCTATTTTTTTTGTGCTCTCCCCTGTAGCGGAAAGATGCACTATGTAAAGAGACATTGCGGGCTGAGTACAGACCGTAGCATAATCGATGCAATTTCGCCCAGCGATTTCGGGAAATCATCAATAAGAGGTATTTGGTATGGACAAGCCGGGCAAGGCCGCGGGCTACTGGGAACAGCGGGCGAAGGGCTGGGACCTCATCGGGCCGCCGTTGAGGCCGTCTCCCGAGGACATCGGGATCATGGAAGGGATGATCGACGCATGGCAGAGGGAAGCTGAGGTCGAGTCTCCAAATGTCCTGATCCTTGGCGTCACGCCCGAGATCGCTACCATGAAATGGCCGCCGGGGACCAGGGTGTTGGCCGTTGAAATCTCTCTGTCCATGATCCGGGACGTATGGCCCGGTTCCCGCGTGCCTTATGGAACAGCCGTTTGCGCCGACTGGCTCACGATGCCTGTGGAGGATGGTTCTTTCGATGCGGCCGTTGGGGACGGCTCCATCTCTCTCCTGTCGTATCCCCAGGGACTCCGGCAGCTCTCAGCAGAACTGCTTCGGGTACTGCGGCCTGGCGGCCTGTTCGTTGTCAGGATTTTTTCGATGCCCGATCAGCCTGAGGCGCCGGAAACCGTCTTCGAGGAGCTATGGGCCGGGCGTATCTGGAATTTCAACGCGTTCAAGTGGCGCCTCGCCATGGCCCTGCACGAGGATCCATCCAGAGGCGTGACATTTTCTCACATCTGGGATGTGTGGAACCGGGCAGTGCCGGAACCGGAACTGTTAGCGCAGACCCTGGGATGGCCCCGAGAAGTGATCCGGACCATGGACGCGTACCGGCAGAGGGAAACCCGTTATACGTTCCCCAGGGTCGCGGAGGTCTGCGAGGTGCTTTCACCCCACTTCAAGATGGAGGCCTGTGTCTACCCGGATTACGCGGATGGCCGGCGGTATCCGACGCTCCTCTTCAGGAGAACGCCGTGAGCATACTGCGCCGATACAGTCCTGGGGGGGCGAACAGCCCAATGAAGACCGGCATGCCCGAGATATCCTGGCCGGCCATGGTTCCCGGCCACGCGGCACGTCTGCTGGCCCTTCTTCATCAGTTCGAGCAGACCCAGTGGTGGCCCGCTGAACGCATCCTGGAGCACCAGATGAAACAACTGCGGCTGGTGCTCATCCATGCCCATCAGAATTCCGCCTTTTACCGTCGAAGGCTGGACGAGGCCGGCTTTGATCCCGCGGCGCCCCTGGATCTTTCGCGATGGAACCAACTTCCGATCCTCACGAGGGACGAGGTGCAAGACACCGGCGAATCGCTGTATTGTCGATCATTCCCGTCGACCCACGGCGAAACATATGAAGCGCAGACTTCCGGCTCCACGGGCAGGGTGGTAAAAGTGCGCGGGACCCAGTTAATGAACTTATTCTGGCAGGCCCTCACCCTGAGGGAGCACCACTGGCACCACCGGGACCTCATGGGGACTCTTGCCATCATCCGTTTGAATCCCCAGGCAAGGCCGCCGGAAGGCACTGTGCATCAGGATTGGGGGCTGCCGACCAACCAGATACACATGACCGGGCCCTCCATGATCTTAAATATCGCCACCGATATCCGAGCGCAGGCGGTCTGGCTGGAACGGCACCAACCGCATTATCTGCTTACCTATCCCTCCAATTTAGCGGCGCTCATCAGTCACTTCCAGCAGGAGGGGACAAGATTGAAGAACCTGCGGGAAGTGAGGACGATCGGCGAAACCCTGACACCCGCCCTCCGCCAAGCCTGCCGGGAGAGGTGGGAGGCGCCTATCAACGACATCTACAGTTCACAGGAGATGGGTTATATCGCCCTCCAGTGTCCTGTATGTGAAGGTTACCACGTCCAGTCAGAAGTCGTGCTCGTGGAAATCCTCGATGATGCGGGAAAGCCCTGTGCGCCGGGGGAAATCGGTCGCGTTGTGGTGAGCGGGCTGCACAACTTTGCCATGCCCTTGATCCGGTACGATTTGGGCGATTACGCCGAAGCGGCCCTGCCCTGTCCCTGCGGCCGCGGCCTGCCTGCCTTGTCCCGCATCCTGGGGCGAAGACGGAACCTGGTGACCCTGCCTACCGGCGAGCGCTTCTGGCCGATACTCGGAATGTATCATTTCCGGGAGATCGCACCCATTCGGCAGTTCCAGGTGGTTCAGCGTGCCTTGGACATGATCGAGGTCCGGTTCGTTGTTGATTCTCCGTTAGAGAAATCCCAGGAGGCCAGGTTGCGGGCCTTGATTCAGCAGTCCATAGGATACCCTTTCAAGATCGAATTCACGTATCTGGATCAGATCCCTAAAAGCGAGGCCGGGAAGTTCGAGGAGTTCATTTCAGAAGTCACACCAATGAAAGTTTAAGCGGAGGGGCTCCACCAGAAGGAAAAGACGAGAAAAAAAGTTTGAATCCAGGAGCAAGCGCATTCCCCGTAGCTTGCTGCGGGGTTAGCGAGCGATTAGAATAATGATAATTCGTTGAGGATCGAAGATTCCCTGCAGTTTGCTGCAGGGAGCTTCAATGGAAATGCGAGAAATCCTAATACTACAGCGGGGAGTTTCTGAGATATTCTTAACCCCCGAGAAGAAATCTCTTTAAGTAACATAAAGAGCAATATAATGTAACATTCTGCATACCCTAAAAATACCCTACCAAAAATATTGATACTCGCTAATAAAACTTTACTTCTCATGAGAGTTTTGATAATCTGAGCCGCAGTTTTAGTAGACAAGGAATAGAGTCCCCGAGAAAGCCAAACTCTTCGTGAGGAGAGGACGGAAAGCAACGGGTCTTCGAAGAGAAGACAGCCGGGCCGCCGAAGGAAATGCGCACGCATTTTTTCTGCTGCCCGGCTTTTTTGTTTTTTCTTTCTCACAAGGAAGATTCATCGAAGCATGTTTAGCGATCCGAACGACCACGGACATTTCTCTTCGTAATTTTCATATCGTCATTAAATTGTTCCTCACCCTGAGCAATAAGGGCAGCAGGATCGTCGGTCTTCGGCAGTCCAAAGGGAGGGTACCATGGGTAAGGTGAAGCAGGTGAGTGAATCATTCTTCCGGAGCCGCAAGAACAGAAAAGCGCTTGCCAAGAAGAATGGAAACGGCAACAAGCCAGCGGTTTCCCGAAAGGTCCTCTTCGAGGCCCTGGAGCCGCGGATGCTCATGTCATCCGATCTCGCCTATACCGACACAGCTGCGGTCCATGACCTTACCCTCCGCTATGATGATTCATCCCACAAACTGCAGCTCATCGACAACCAGACGGCAACTGCGGTTGTCGAGCAGGACCTGAGCGAGACCGATGCCGTCAGGATCGCCGGATCAGCGGCCGATGATGCGCTCACGATCGACTTCAGTTCGCCGTTCACGGTTCCCGGCGGCATTTCATTCGTCGATGCATCGGATAGCGACCGTGACGGCCTCAAGGTGATCGGCGACTCCCCGGTCGTTCAAATGAGCGGCAATACCGCGGGAACGATCAACGGCGACAGCGCCATAGATTTCACCGGGATCGAGAAGCTGAAGATCGGTTTAGACAGTCCCGACGTTTTCGGCGACAGCGCGAATCCTTCTTTTGCCCAGGTCTTCTATCTTGATCTGGACGGCGCGCAGGATATTACCTATGACGGACCGGTTACCCTGTCCAACTTCGATGTAGCAGGTTTCCAGTCCCAGGGTCCGCTGCAGGGCCAGGAAACAGACGTTATCGCTTCGCTTCTTTCTTCTCTCGATCAGAGGTTCTCAGACCTGAGCGTTGTCTTCACCACGGAAAAGCCGACATCGACAACTGAATATTCCACGATCTATGTCGGCGCTGACGGCTCCGCCTTCTCCGGCTACGGTCCCTTCATCGGTATTTCCGAAAAGGTTGATTCCGGCAACCAGGATCACAGCGATAACGCGTTCATATTCACCGACGAGATCGACCTGACCGATCTGAATGCAGCCGATTTCGGCGCCGTGCTTGCCGACTACGTGGCCCATGAAACAGGGCATCTTCTGGGATATGAACACGCTCATGAGATCGATCCGGGTAATCCACTGTCCGAAGTTGCCTGGAAGCCCTATACCCATATCCAGGTCGCAAAAGATGTACGCGCTGACCTGCTGGCCGACGGAAAACTGACCGTAGCCGGGAATGAATATGCCATAAATCCGCTCATTGTCGAAGCCGTCAAACGATATGCCCCTTATTACTATGCCGGCGCTATCGGTCCTGACGGATTTCCGGAATTGATCATGGGGCAGTCCGTGCTCCATTCCGAGACGCCCGGCATCTGGGTCGCCCATATCCTGGACATGGCCTGGAAGGCCCAGAACGACGACACGTACTCGCCCGAAGAGAAACTCCAGATCATGGCCTGGTCCTACGGGTACGCGACACATGTTTCCGGCGATATCTGGGGCCACACCCTGGTGAACGAGTTAACCACGGGCCCCTGGCCGGAAATGTCGGATATGGTCAATTTGGAAGAGCCGCAATACCTGTCCAGCGTCCTTCGCCATATGCTTGCCGAGGGTTATGTGAACGACGCGATTCCCGGATTTGACGGGATTGGAAATGTGGGCGACGAAGTCCAAAGAGAGTTGCTGCCTAATGGCGACGTCAGCGATAACAGCACCGCTGTCCAGGAACTGAATGCACCCCACCGGTTCATTTACGAGGCCTTGATCAAGAACCTGCCTGATCTGCCCGGACAGCTGGAAACCTACCTCTTTACGATGGACATGCCTTCTTCCGGCGATTTGAACGACGGCACTATTTCGGCTACCCTGCGGAACGCGCTCCAGACAAAAATTAACGGGTTTAATGATTGGTTCGATCAATTTATCATCGATGACCAGTCTTCGGTTTCGGTCTTAACGGAACATACAGCCGCCACGACCAGCATCTGGAGGATCCAGAGCGAATACACCTATCTTATCCTGAGGGAAACGGCAGACGGGAGACTCGATGTTTTCAAAAAGGAGAAGTCCCGCGGCGTCCTTATCGATCAATTCGTGTGGCTTCGGGGCCAGCTTGAAAAGGTAGCAGAAGAACTGGGGCCCACGGACATTGATTTTACAACGCCGGAAAACGAGCCGCTCAAGGACCTGATAGACGGTATCATAGCGGCCGGCGAGAAGCTCCTGCGCGGCGAAGAGATCGCCGATAAAGAGCAGCTGTTTAATGATTTGAAGGAACTCACTTCCAAGGTCGGGGACTTTTTCAAGAACACCGTCGCCAAGATCGTGAGCGGGGAGCCTGTCACGAAGGATGACTTGCAAAATCTGGGCAGCACCTTCGTGGATTCCACAAACGCCCACCTGAGCGCCTACCTCCGCTATTGGATCCATAATATCGATTTCGGCCTTGAGCACTGGAGCGAGTTCGGTCTGGCACTGTCGGAGGCCTTCTTCAACCCCCAGAGCAGCCGTGACGTGCAGAACCGGGAATCCCAGAGCTACGGCCCCGACGTCGTGAATCCCGACTTCCAGGACAGCCGCGGCGAGCAGGAAAACGGGATCGGACTCCTCGATGTTATCGTGAGCGAGCTCCAGGACCCGAACAATGACGGGAAGTTCAACGATTCATTCACTGCCAACTACCTGCTCCCCATGCTCGGCATTCCCCGCAAGATCGGTGAATTGAGCGCGGCTCTGGACACGCTCGTGGCGGAACTGAAGGAAAAGGTCCTGGGGCCCACGCGGGAGTTGGCAGGCCCGCTCATGGAGCCCATCGATAACCTCATGAAGTGGGTGACCGAGGATATCAAGAAATACGTAAGGGAGAAAGTCAGGGAAGCGGTAGTCGCCTATTGGGGCGTCGACGTCGACCTGATAGAGTTCCTGACTGCTTCGCCCTCGGGCAAGATGGACCTGAAGAGCATCAAGATAGGGGACGCGGAAATCCTTCTCTTCAAGCCTACGGACCACGAAAGGCTCGACCAATACCTCGGGTTCACCGGCACCGACCATCTTACCGGCTTCGAACTCAGCTCCTATGTTCAGGAATTAGATATAAACGGGACCCATATCGTCGTCACCTATAACGACAACGCGCTGGGCGGCCTCAAGGACAATGCCGAGATCGACAAGGAGAAGTTTGCCCCTTATGCCAACAGCGTGACCCTGTCGAAGCTGCTCCTGTTCCAGGAGACCCTGGTCGGCCAGGAGCCTGTTAACGGACAGCAGCCCAAGACGATCAGCAACTTGCTCACGGACCTGATAGGGCAGCCTTATGATTTTGAGCTTATGAACCTGAACGGGGACCATGGCGGCAACATCTTGACCGCGACGATGCCCGATGTCTTCGATCCGTACGGCAAGCCGGTCAGCTTTGTTAATAAATACGGGCAGCCGGTGTTCTCCGACGCCTGGCTGAACACCATCGACGGCGACCATAACTGGCGGCAGGACAGCGAGAGCGCCACAACCGACCTGTACCGCTATCATCGGGCTGAAGAGCAGTTCATCCATATTGACTGGCATGGTCTTGACACCGGAGATCAAATTACTTACATCAACACCGGTGGGAACGACATCGGCGGTCTTCAGAACGGAAATACCTATTTCGTTATCAAGGTCGACGACTATACCCTCAAGCTTGCCGCGACTGCTGAAGACGCGAGCGAAGGCATCGCGCTGTATCTCGATCCGACTGTGGCTGCCATCAGCGGTCACCGTCTGCAGTTGCAAAGCGGTACCCAAATCAGCCTTGACGGGCGTTCTCTCAATACCGGAGATCAAGTCACGTACGTAAACACCGGCAGCGGGAACGATATCGGCGGTCTTCAGAATGGAAATACTTATTTCGTGATCAAGGTCGACAACAATACCCTGAAGCTTGCCGCGACTGCTGAAGACTCGAGCAGAGGTATCGGCCTCGTCCTCGACCCCACTGTAGCCGGAACGAGCGGCCACGGCCTGCTGTTGCAGGATTATACGCAACTCAATTTTGATTCCAGCGACGTGAAAGCACTCAATTTTAATTCCACTGCCGTGGACATTCCGGTCAAGGACAAGGCCGCCTGGACGTTTACGGATCTTGAGCCCGGGACCTATAAAGTGTACGGTGACTGGCTGAAGATTCTCGATATTAAGCCCGCCAGGAATGCGGAATACAAGATTTATGATGGCGACAGCCAGACGCCGATTGCCACGGTGGTCATTGACCAGAGGTATTTCCCAGACGATTTGGTTCTGGGGATGGATGCCTGGGAAGACCTGGGGAAAGACCTGCCCGGAGGGGCGGTTACGATCACGAGCGGTAAGCTGAGAGTGGAGTTGAGTGATTTCGCGGCAGGGGACGTGGTAGCCGGCCGCATCCGTCTTGAACCGGTCGGGAATCCGGACGGAGCCAGGATCATAACGACTCGCGATCCAGGATACTCAGAATCAAACGGGATCCTGTACTCGAGGAGCCCGCTAGAGGCTGCTGAATGGTCGCTGCTCGACAGCCGTGAGCTGCCTCAATCCCTGAGAGATCTGTTTGCCGCGAACGGCCAAAGCCCCTCGCTATTTACGAAAAAAGATTTCACCAACGATTCCAGCTTCTTCCTTCCACTACCCAGCATCCCTCTCGTAGACAAGCTTCGCAAACACGAGGACCCGCTGTCCCTTCTTCTTTACAGCCATCTTTCAGACCCAGCCAAGGAAGTGATTAATAGTTCCGATTCCATCGATGCCGACGAGGAACAACTACTCACTCTTCTGGTCGGCGAACTGAACAGGATTATCAGGACTGTTTCCATTTACAATGAGGTAGGTTTCAACGGTGAGAGCAGGTCCGCGGAGACCGATACATTGATCGGTCTCAACCCGCAGAGCGGTGAACGCCTGATCCGTCTCAACCGGCTGCTTCTTGAAGACTTCTACCGCGCGGAGATCGCGAGAAGCCTCCCTGAAGGTTTCGCCGTGTCGGTAGTGGAAGCGGGTGCCAAATGGCTCGTGACCAATATTGAGAACATCGATCTTCAGAAAAGCGACAAAGTCCGTTACACAGAGACATATTTGATCGTCAGGGAAAACGATACCTGCAAGATCTCGATGGTCTGGGACGACCTGAAGTATTCGATGGGGTCGGGCAATTTTCCGCTCTGGGAAAGCGACCTCCTGCGCCCGGCCTTCAGAGAGTTGTTCAAGGACTGGCAAAACGGCGATCAGCAGTTCCCGGATCTCGGTGATGCTGCAACCCGTGATCCGAACCAGGACACCCCGCCTGTGAACTTGCAGTTCGGTCTATTTCCAGAGTACAAACCGTACGAGCCATCCCTCGTTGCTCCTACTCCTGATACGATAATTACCGTTTCCGGCATCACGGAAATAGACTGGACCGCGCAGTACGGGAACGCACCTCTTCAAAATATACTTATCCAGGGCGGTGACGGGCAGGATGTTCTTACGATAACAGTCAATGACAAGGCGCTTATAAGCGGCTTCCTCGTCACGAACAAGCTTGAAAGCCTGATCATTCTATCCGAAGAGATTGTCGTAGCCGACAAAGCAACAATTGCCAGCCGCCAGGTCGCAGCAGGCGCAAATCTATGGAATGCAGTATCGGAAGGGAATTCCGGAAGTATAACATTGGAAGCGCCGGTGATCACGGTAGGAGAGGGCGCCAACATTCTGGCCCATGCAACCGGCGGTTTCACCGCGGGCGATATAACCTTTACCGCAATCGATGATGTCGATTATGACGCGAAGTTCCTGGGCATTGATGATTTTAAATTGAGGAGCAGCGAAGCCTTGATCGATATCGCCATGGGCGCCCGTATCAAGGGTAACAATATTCAATTTAATGCCTCGGCGACTACACAGAAAAATGTTGACTTGCGAGAGGACTTCATCGGCACAACGCGTGCGACGCTCCTCTGGGATTTTGACAATGACTTGGATCTGGACCTCGTGGTCGGCAATTATGGAAAGGCCAACCGGGTATACCTGAATGACGGCAGCGGCCACTATGCAGACGGAATCGATATTGATAGCGGACTCTATAAGACAACAGCACTGGCATTAGGAAATGTGGACTCGGATTCCGAGCTGGAACTGATTGTAGGGACTGAAGATAAAGGGATTCTCTTATACAATTACGTTGACGCGGCTTTCAGCCCCGCGGTCACTATTGATGCAGGTCCGTATGCCGTCACCAGCATGGCGCTTGCCAATGTTGATGCAGATTTGGAATTTGAGCTGGTAGTCGGAACCAAAGGCCAGGGCATTCTGCTGTACAACAAGGATACAGAAGGCAGCTTCAGCCGGACTTATATCGAAAGCGGGACTTACCAGACGACGTCCCTTGCAGTTGCCGATGTGGACGGGGACAGCGATATTGATGTTGTCGCGGGCAATTATGGCGAGGCTGACCGGCTCTATCGGAACGACGGCAGCGGCAGTGTTTGGGCCGGATCGGCAATCGATAGCAATACCTATAAAACCACTTCTCTTGCACTCGGCGACGTTGATGGAGACGCGGATTTCGAGCTCATCGTGGGCACCGAGGGCGAGGGCATCCACCTCTATACATATAACGCTACTGATGGAAAGTTCGTATTCAGCGCAACCCTCGACAGTACTGTTTACACCACCTCGTCTCTGACCCTTGCCGATCTGGATAGCGATACTGATCTCGACCTGGTCGCAGGGAACAAAGGTCAGGCAAACCGGCTGTATTTGAACAATAGCGGAAGCTTCGATGCCGGCAAGAACATAACAGGCGATACTGACAATACCACCTCAATTTCCCTCGGCGATGTTGATAACGATTCCGATATTGACCTGGTGACTGGGAACGATGGTCAGGCAAACCGGCTGTATAAACGGGAACTGGTCTCGGAAGAGGTCCAGGGAGCGATTCAAGCCTCGCCCGGCTATCGTTTCAGCGAGGACATCGGTTCTGCTATCCGGATCATTTCGGGCGTCGAAAACCCGACGCATGCCGTGTTATTGAGCGACGTTGACGGAGACAATGATCTGGATCTGCTGGTCGGCAATTACGGAGCTACTAACCGGTTGTACTTGAACGACGGCAGCGGCAATTTCGTGTCCGGCGTCGATATCGACAGGAACGCATACAAGACCACGTCAATGGTCTTGGACGACGTGGATGGAGACGGCAGGGTCGAGCTGATCGTCGGCACGGAAGATAAAGGCATCCTGTTATATAACTACGTCGACGGCGCATTTGACGCTGCGATCACCCTTGATGCAGGTCCTTACCGTGTCACGAGTATGGCCCTGGCCAATGCGGACAACGATTCCGACCTTGACCTGATAGTTGGGACCAAGGGGCAGGGCATTCTGCTGTACAAGAATGACAACGGTGCATTCGGCCCGGCCGCTGCGATCGAAAGCGGAGTATTTCAGACGACCTCGATTGCGGTTGGTGATGTAAACGGCGACACGTATATTGACCTTATAGCGGGCAATTATGGCGAGGCTGACCGGCTCTACCTGAATGACGGCAGCGGCACTGTTTGGTCCGCTTCGGATATAGATGCCAATACCTATAAAACGACTACTCTTGCGCTCGCTGACGTGGATGGCGGAACGGATCTCGAGCTGATCGTAGGCACTAACGGGGAGGGGATTCAGCTTTATAAATATAGCGTTGTGGAAGGAAAGTATGTATTCAACACGACCATCGACAGCGCTGTTTACAGCACTACTGCTCTGGCCCTCGCGGACCTTGATAATGACACTGATCTCGACCTGGTTGTAGGGAACAAAGGCCAGGAAAACAGGCTGTATCTGAACGATAACGGAAACTTTGACGCCGGTAAAAGAATAACCGGAGACGCGGATTTCACAACTTCAATGGCCCTGGGAAGCGTGGACGCCGACGGCGATCTTGACCTGGTGGCCGGAAACGACCGGCAGGCAAATCGTCTGTACAAGTGGGAAGTCATGACAGGAGAGGTCGACGGAGTGACGCAGAGCTTCTCCGGCTATCGATTCGGTCAGGACATTGATACTGTCGACAGCCGGCTCGTTTCGCCTGTGGACAGCCCCGTCATGGCAGAAAACGGCGATGATTCGGTGACTTTCTCGACCAATAAGGCCATCCTGGTCACTGCAGAAGCGGAAGCAAAAATTAATGTTGGGGACGGCGCGTACATCCAGGGTTCCAACATTTCCATTAATTCAGATGCTCATTCAGAAGCCAAAATTACCACGAAGAGGGGCGGTTTCGGATTGACCTTCGGCAACTCGGCGCCGACGGCGATCGTCACCGTGGAAAACGGCGCCTCTATTTCCGCGGACAATGTCTTCCAGATGCATGCGACAACGACGAACGACCTGAATGTCATTACCGTTGTCCCCTCTCTCGGAGAAAGCACCAACATTTCCATCTCGCTTGCGGTCGGCCGGTCCACGTCCCTTGCCGACATCAACATGGGTGCGGAAATTATTGCAGGCAGCGCGGATATTCTTGCGGAAAACATCAATTCATTCCGAAACACGGCTGTCGCAGCGGGGTTCGGCACGTCGGAAGGCGATACCACCGGTTACGCGGTAACCGTCGCCCTCGGATACTATGCATCGTCCGCAACGGCAATGGTCAGCGGTTTTATCACTACATCCGGAGACCTGAATATTGCGGCACGGTCCATTAACACAGCCAACATCACGAGATCGTATGCCTCGGTGAACGGCAACCCTGCGGGTCCCGCCGCTTCGGAGCTCGGAAATAACATGAACAGCCTGCCGCTGCAGCAGAATATCGGCGACAAGCTCATGGATTTCAAAACCGGGGAAACACAGGAAGGCTATGCCGTTGCTCTTGGCATGGTGACGACCGACAACAGCGCCAGCGCCTTTATCGGCGACGGCGCGTTTATCACCGTGGGCGGCGATCTTACCATAACGTCCTATGCCGAGGACGGCTTCCAGGTCAGCGCCGCGGGAAGCGCCGGGGAAATGTCCGGCTCCGGGATGCAAACCTCGGTTGGAGGAGCCATTGTCTACTCGAAAGTCGCGAACCGGTCCAATGCGTCAGTGGCGTGGAACGCGGATGTTGCTGTGGCGGGAACCCTCTCCCTGGATTCCGACGCAAAGATAATCAGTCCGGTAGACCCCCTGCAACTGGCCCTGACTACGCTCGGGTTCGGAGAGTCGACCAGTTCCGGAGGGCTGAAGGCGTACCTGTCGGTGTTGACAGATCAACTGGATACCGAGACTGACAACCAGCTCCCCGGGTACATGGACTATGTCGAGGATGAAAACGCGATCGGGACAAGCTACCTCTACGCGGGCGGATCGGCATCGGGTTCAGACAGCATGTCCGCCGGCGGCGGGATCAATCTGCAGTATATTTACAATTCGGCCAATGCAGCTGTCGCCAAGGGAGCGAGGATCAACCAGCGGGGGACGTCAACGAGCGAGCAGGATGTAAACATCGACGCGAACAGCTCCCTGGAAGCCGTCAATATAGCCGGAAACATTTCGGTCTTGAATTATCTCACGAACGAATCAGAAACCGCCCTTGGAGGGTTCTTCGACGGCATTTTCTGCCAGAATTTCTCAACTGCTTATATCGACGACCTTGCAGCCGTTTCCGCCGGCGGCGATATCGCGCTCAATGCGGCAGCGGACAACAAGTTGACCACCATCGTCCTTGCCGGCGGCTCCGCGGGAACAACCGCAGTCAACGGCGCTATCGCCTTTAACCGGATAAAAAATTCCACACTGGCATACATAGAGGACCGGGCGGACGTCTCTGCCGGTGACGACATAACCATGAACGCGGTTAGCGATCTGCGGGCCATCACGATCACTCCCGCGATTTCGAGCGGAGGCACGTGGGGAGTAGGGATTTCCGCCTCGTTTACCGACATCCAGGACAAAACCCAGGCTTTTATCGGCGATTCGCAAGAGCCGGTCCAAGCAGGCGGATACGGTGGCGCGCTCGGCTCGGTCACGGCAGGCAATAATCTTTCCCTGGCTGCCCATTCGACTCCGGCGCTCTGGAGTATCGCCGTTTCGGCCGGGTCTGCGGATGGGCAGACGGACAACGGCGGCGGTGGTGAGATATCGGCAGGCGACACGGAAGCGGGATACGGCTTGTCAGGTTCTGTGGCCTTCAACTGGCTGGAACAGAACACCCAGGCATTCATCCGGGATGATGCCACCATATCCGTTGGCAACGCTCTTACACTCGAGGCCCACAGCCTCCCGCTCCTGGTGTCCGTTGCGGGCGCCCTCGGAGACGGGCAAAGCGTGGGCGTCGGCGGCTCTTATGCTCATAACGAACTGACCCAGGTCACGAAGGCCTTCATCGAGAACGCCGATGTCACGAGCGGCGATATTCACGCATACGCTCACTCCGATAATGATGTGATCGCGGTTGCCGGCAGCGGGGCTGGAAGCAAGGAGACCGCAAGTGTCGCCGGTGCGGTCACCAATAGTATCATCACCAACGGAACGTACGCCTACATCGGCGAGGATACGGAGGTCGATGCCGGCAATATCGCGCTTCAAGCACAGAATGACAACCTGGTCATCGCGTTCGCAGGAGGGATGGCGAGCGGCAGCGAGGGTTCTGCTGTTTCAGCGGGCGCGTCGGTCAATTTGGGGGATGTGGACACCAAAGTATATTCCTGGATCGGAGGCAGTGCCAATGTCAATGCATCGGGCGATGTTATCGTTGCAGCATCCAACGATGCTCTCGTCGGCTCCCTGGCCATAGTTGGGGCAAGCTCCGAAGACGGGGTCGCGGCCGACGGATCACTGGTTCTGCTCGACATCAATCATGACGTGCAGGCCTTCGTCGGCGCTGGCGGCACGGTCAAAACTACGGGAAGCATCTCCCTTGATGCGGACGATGAGACAACACTGATCGGCGCCGCCGGTCAAGTCGCAAGCGGCGATGAGGTGGGGGCCGGCATATCGTATACCGATGTGGACATGAACCGGAACGTCAAAGCTTTCATCGGCTCGGATGCAAAGGTTGATGCAAAGGGCTCCGGCGCCGGGATCTTCGATCCGGTGACCGGTTTCGGCGGTTCCGGAATCAACCTTGAAGCGACATCCTCTGATGATTTCTACCTGTTTGCAATAGGCGGCTCGGGTGCAGAAACGTTTGCCGGCGCCGGATCTGTTGTGCTCAATACGATGCACAGCGATACCCAGGCATTTATCGGAGCGGGAGCGAAAGTCAATGCAGACAACACGGGTGCTGATCCGAATCAGTCGGTACGGCTCCGGGCAGATCATGGTACCCAAATTACGGACGGCGCGGGGAGTATCGCGGACGCCGACACCGTGGCCCTCGGGCTTGCAGCGGACGTTCAGGATATTACCAAGAGCGTAAAGGCCCATGTTGATTCTTCGGCAGATGTAACCGCTCGGAAAGATATAAGTATATTCGCCACCTCCCAGGAGAACATCACTTCGATAAGCGCAGCAGGCGCGTTCAGCGATACGGTCAGCGTCGACGGCTCCGCGTCGAAGCCGACGCTCAATATCACTACTCAGGCATATATTGCCGGTATGGTGAGCGCTGGAAATGATGTGATCGTATCAGCCCTCTCCTCGCAGGACATCATGTCCATCAGCGTCGGAGGCGCGATCAGCGATACGGTAAGCATCGACGGCTCCGTCTCGAAGCTGACGGTCAATACCATTACCCAGGCATATATTACCGGGGCGGAAGTGATAGCCGGCGGTAGCGTTATCGTTTCGGCAACGGGCGCCTCAGAAATCGATGTTCTTGCAGGCGGACTTGCCTATGGTGATGCCGCAGGTATCGGTGTTTCCGTAGCTCTTTTAACGAAAACGGGACGGGTAGAGGCATTTGTCAATGATCATTCCCACATTACGGCCCAGGGTAATGTTTCGGTCAACTCGAGTTCCTCCGACGATATCTACACGTTTGCCGTCGGCGGCGCTGGTGCGGACACTTTTGCCCTTGGCGGTTCAATTGCCGATAATAAAATAAACAATATCACCCTTGCGCGTGTTTATGAAGGAGCGGCAATCCAGGCAGCCGGCACTGCGACCATTCGCGCCGTTGATGATTCGACGATAGACGTACTTGCCGGCGGTGTTGCAATCGCGGGAGTCGCCATTGGAGCCTCTTTCGCAACCAACGACATTGGCAATATCATACAGGCATCGAACGACCAGGCTGCAATAACTGCCGATTCCGTAATAATCGAGGCCTTATCTACGTCGCTGATTGAAGCGATTACCGTGGCGGGGGCAGGAGCGGAAACGTGCGCTATAGGTGGAACCGTTTCAATTAACGATATTCATAATACTGTCGATGCTCACATTTCCGGCGGCTCGGTCCATGCCGCCTCTCTCGTGAAAGTGGCAGCGAGTGATAGTTCTGAGATCAGCGGCATTGCCGGTGCAGTTCAACTCGCCGGCGCCGTAGCAATAGGCGCGGCAGTAGCAAACAACGACATCGCCAACACCATAACTGCCTACATAGACGGAGGAGCGGATGTTGATGCCGGTAGCGGCGGCATTGCGGTTACTGCTGCTTCGATCGCAACGATCGATGCCTTGTCGTCCGGAATCTCTGGAGCATTCACCGTCGCAATTGCCGGCGCTGTGTCGCTCAACAAACTTGGCAGTATTATCGACGCCCATATCGGCGGAGCAGCTACTACGGTAAATGCCGCCGGGAATATTACTGTCGCGGCAACCGCCACATCCGTGATCGACTCGGCAGCCGGGCAGATTTCAGTGGGCTATGTCGGAGTCGGAGGAGCGGCAGCGTACAATGAAATCCACGACACCGTACGGTCGTATATAGACAGTGCTGCTGTCACCTCGACTGACGGCTCTGTCGCGGTCAATTCGGCATCCTCCGCAACGATCGACACGATAACAGGCGGTGTTGCAGGAGGTCTTGTCGGGGTTGCCGGGTCAGTGTCCATCAACATTCTGGAAAATGATGTTGAAAGTTATATCAGGAACGCGACCGTAACCGCAGATGACAATATCACGATTGTTGCCGATGCTCATTATTTTATAGATGTTGACGGAGGCAATGTAGGGCTCGGGCTTGTCGGTGTAGGCGGTACGGCCACGGTTAACACCGTTGACAATATCACAAAGGCCTACATCGAAGGATCGACGATCAGCGCAAAAGGGAACGGATATGCCGTTCAGATCAAGCGCCTGGATCCGGTAACCGGGTTTGAAACGGCCGAGGATGTCAGGGGATTGGCCGTTGTGGCCAGTTCGAGCGAACGGATCGATAACTCGACAGGAAGCGCTGGAATCGGCATCGTGGGAGTGTCGGGGAACGCCGCGATCACCATGCTCAGCGACGTCACCGAGGCATCCATAACGAACTCGATGGTGAACAGCGCCTCCGAGACCGGCGAAGCGGTGAAAGTACGGGCGAACCAGAAAACGGACATTGATACTGACGGCGGCGTCCTCGGCGGCGGTCTCGTCGGTGTGGGCGCGATTGTCGATGTCGTTCTGGTCGATAATCAGACCAAAGCTTTTATTTTCGGGTCAGATGTACATGCCGGATCAGGGGTCGAAGTATCAACGGGTACTATGGAAAAGATAGTACCCACCGTGGCCGGCGGCGGAATCGGATTGGTCGGGGTTGCGGTCGGCGTGTCGGCCGTGCAACTTGAGGCGGACAATGAAGCCTATATTCAGAATTCCGATGTCCAGTCCGGTGCAGGCATTACCGTGCAGGCCCGGGATAACGTTATCATAGACCTTGACGCAGGCCTTCTCGGCGCCGGAATTTTTGCGGGCGTCGGCGTGTCGGTGGGTGTAGCGGGCATCGAGAATACGACGAAGGCGCACATCACGGGCTCGACGACAAATGCACCGGGACTTACGGAAGTCAAAGCAGAGTCCACAGAAGTGATCACCACGGACGCAAGCTCGATCGGGGCGGCCATATTCGGGGGCGGTGCAGGTGCCGTGCTGGTAACGTCGCTCGAGGCGACCACCGAAGCGTATATTAATAACAGCGATACGCGCATCGCAAGCATAAATCAGGACCCGGCCTTTACCTCGGTCAACCAGGACGTCTCTGTAACGGCGAATGATACTGCATGGATCACGGACAATGCAGGAGCTAACGGCTACGCGCTCGGCGGCGGCTCGGGCATTTCAATAGATATCGCAAGGATCAAAAACACAACGACCGCGTACATCGGCAATTCCACTGTCGTAAGCGCCGGCGGGGATGTTGTGGTAGATGCTCATTCCGACTGGTCGGCGATTTCCTCGGTTGCCGCGCATTCCGGAGGTATTTTCGCAGGGTTGAGCGGCGCTGTTTCCGTGCTGAGCATCGGAGGCGGTCTTGATGCCGAAGGCGCGGGTGAAGGCCGCAAGATGGAAGGGGACATTAATGGCTACATCGATCTGAGCGATGGCGCCGATACGGTCAACACTGATACCAGCGGCGACAGCGAAGCCGCACGAGCGGGTTCCCAGACGGCAATAAAAGCGCAGGCAAGGACCAGAACCAATAAGTTCTCGATCAGTGACCAGCTCAGCACGAGCGAACCGGCAGTAGGCGGGACCAGCGCGTATATCGGCGGCAACGCGACAGTCACTGCCGGAGACGACATAGTCGTCAATGCCGATTCGGAGATCGATGCGGATATCACTATCAAAGGTTCTGCTTACGGCATAGTCTCCATGGGCGGTTCCGTGGGCATTGCCACCATAGATACCTCCACCTCGGCCTTCATTTGGGATTCGGCCATGATTTCCGCAGGGGATGACCTAACGATAACGGCCGATGCTGATGTGAACTCCACGCCGGGGTCCGCGGTCAAGACCGAAGCAGGGGTCGGCGGCCTGATCTCGCTCGGCGCAGCGTATTCCCGATTAAGATCCGACAACGATGTGCGCGCCTACCTGGGGTCCAATGTTGTCGTCGGAAAAGCCGATGATGTCCGGGTAACAGCAGATGCGTCTTCCAACCTGTACGCAAATGCGGATGGCCATGCTTTCGGGCTGGCCGTTGCCGGCGTTTCCTACGCCGACGCCGAGGAAACAGGGACAGTACAAGCATATCTCGGGGATGGCGTCGTCATCGGTGATCAAACGGCCTCGAATCGGGTCGTTCACGATGTCACGATCAGCGCAAGCGGGACCAGCGTTGTCATCGCCGATTCAACTGCCAGCAGCGGGGGGGCGATCTCGGTAGAAGGATCCATCGCGAAGGCAGTCGCCTCGCCCGAAATCTACGCGTACATCGACAACGGGCAGGTGAATGCGACCAATAATGTCGCCGTAACAGCCAATGCCCTCACGGCCTCTTCTGCAACGGCAGAAGGCGTCAGCGCAGGGGCGTTTGCCGTCGGTCTTTCCCAAGCTACCGCAGAGACATCGCCGAATCTCGATTCCCATGTGGGTGGAAGTATAAAAGCGGCTACTCTCTCTGTCTTGGCATGTACGGAAATACCGGACTATGGATACTCGGCGCAATCATCCGCCACCGGGTCCTCGGGCGGCGGCCTCATCGGGGTCAATGCCACGGAGAGCTCGGCATACACTATCGGCGCCGTGACGAGTTACGTGGCGGACAACTCACTCCTTTGTGTTACCGATTCGATCGGGATCACCGCCACGGGCGACAGCAAACAGCGGGCGGACGGCGACAGCCTGAACATCGGCATCGTCGCGCTCGGAGGCAATGAAGCCAACGCGAGTGCGAACGTTCAGACGAACGCGTATCTCGGCAGTAACGTGAAGATCACGGGCGGCGATCCGATTGGCGGACTGACCAACGGGAAGCTGTATTATGTCGTGCTGGATGATACCCGTTCCCTTGATCCGGACAGCGCCGTCAGCGGATATACGATCGATCTCGGTCCCGGTCACGGCCTGAAGGACGGAGATGCCCTCATCTACCGCCAGGATATCAGCGAGGAGGGGACCCTGATCCCGCTGGGCGGCCTGACAGGCGATGCGACGTATTACGTGGTCATCGATGCCGCTGATCCGAATAAGGTCAGTTTGAGCCGTACGAATCCGGTCCAGAGCTTCTCGCTGACAACCTCCATCAGCGGAAACACCATCGACCTGGGACCGGACCATGGCCTTCAGAGCGGCGACCGTGTGGTCTACTATACGGACCCCGGCAATGATCCCATCGGCGGGCTCACCAATTTCAAAGAATATGTTGTGCAGATTGCCGACCCGGCGGACCCGGACAAAGTCAGCCTGAAGGACCCCAAGACGGGCGCCGTGATCAGGCTGTATGCTTCCCGGGCGAGCGGTTTGGAGCATACCCTTCAGCTTGTCACTCCGGCGATTCTCACCTTCTCAGCCGACCCAGACGATAACTTAGTCGCTGCGGACTCTATTATCCTTGGACCGAACCATGGGCTGCAGACCGGAGACGGCGTTGTCTACCATGCCGGCGCCGGCAACACCGCGATCGGCGGCCTGTCCAATGACCGGGCGTATGTGGTGGAGGTTGATACTGAAGACCCGGCAAAAATCAGGCTGCTGGACTCTGAGACGGGCAGCATGGTCAGCCTCAATGCGACCGGAGCGACGGGCATCCATTCTTTCGACGTCATCGGTTCTACCGGAAAGACATTCACGCCATCGGCTGCCATCAGCGAAACCTCGATCACGCTCGGACCGGACCACGGTCTGCAGGATGGGGACCTGGTTATCTACCATGCGGGCGCCGGCAATACCGCGATCGGTGGCCTGAGTAACGAAGGAATGTACCGGATCGAGGTTGACCCAAGCGATTCGAGCGTCATCAGGCTGAAAGATGCCTTGACGGGGACGCTCATCACCCTCGATCCTGCCCTGGCGACGGGTTCCGGGCATACTCTCGAGGCCGTCGAGCCGCGGCTCGTCAATTTAACGCCGTCATCGCTCATCACGGGCGACACGATCAACCTGGGGGCTGATCATGGCCTGCAGAGCGGGGACCTGGTCGTCTATCATACCAGCGCTGGCAATGCGTCAATCGGCGGGCTGGCAAACGATGGAATCTACCAGGTGGAAGTAGATGCAGCGGATCCGGCCCGGATCAGGCTGAAGAGCACGGAAACAGGGGCGGTCATCAGCCTCGACGCGTCCGCGGCGAGCGGCATGGGACACTTCCTGGAATACGTCAGCCCCTGGAGATACACGATCAATCCGTCGGTCGCGGTGAGCGGCAACCGGATTGCGCTCGGAGCAGACCATGGTCTTGAGACCGGGGACATGGTCGTTTACCACGCGGGCACCGGCAACAGCGCACTAGGCGGTCTGACCAATGATAAGGCGTACCTCGTGGTGGTCGATGCCGTTCAGCCGGACAGGATCAGCCTGAAGGATGCCGCGACGGGCGCTCTGGTCGCGCTCGACGCGTCCGCGGCGACCGGTTCGGGGCATATTCTGGAGGTCGTCAATCCCTGGAGGTATACCTTCGCTTCTTCGGCGGTGAATGACGCTTCAGACACGATTACCTTGGGAGCGGGCCATGGTCTGGAGAACGGGGACCTGGTCGTCTATCATACCGGCGCAGGCAATGCGGCCATCAACGGGCTGGCGAATCATGAAGTCTACCAGGCGGAAGGAGACATAGCGGATCCGGCCCGGATCAGGCTGAAGAACACGGAAACAGGAGCGGTCATCAGCCTCGACGCGGCCGGAGCGGGCAGCGCGGGACATTTCCTGGAGTTTGTCAGTCCGTGGAGATACACGATCAATCCGTCGGTCGCGGTGAGCGGCAACCAGGTTAAGCTCGGAGCAGACCACGGTCTTGAGACCGGGAACATGGTGGTTTACCATGCAGGCACGGGCAACGCCGCAATAGGCGGCCTGGCCAATGATAAGGCGTACATCGTGACGGTCGACGCCGCTCAACCGGACATGATCAGCCTGAAGGATGTCACGACGGGCGCTTTGATGACCCTCAACGCGTCCGCGGCAACCGGTTTGGGGCATGTTCTGGAGGTCGTCAATCCGGTGTTCGGCGGTCCTGTTGGAACAGACTCGGCATCGGGAGGGCCCCGCTTTGAAATCCTCAGTCCCCGACGGGTCAGGCTGGCAGATTCCTTTGAACATACGGAACCGGGGAGCATCGTGACCATTGATCTCGCCGACCCCCTGGTCTCCGGCTTCGGCCACACGTTGATGCCGTACCAGGGATCGAGTCCGGCAGTATCCTTCAATCCGTCGACGGCCCTTGATTCCGCGACCGACACCATCAATCTCGGGACGAATCACGGATTCTCTACCGGCCAGCCCGTGATTTACCGCAAGGGAACAGGGCCCTCCCTGACGATCTCCGCGAGCGGGGACGACTACAACTTTGCCCGGTCGGAAGCAGGGTCGGGTGGAGTGATCACCGGATCGGCCGCAGAGGCGAACGTCGTCAATACCAGCATCACCCGCGCCTCCATTGCCGACAATACCGGCGACGCGGTCCGGACGCGGATTGTCGCGTTCTTGCCGTCAGCTGTCGCCGGCAACGCGATCACGCTGGGAACGGCCCACGGGCTTCATGAAGGAATGCGGGTAGTCTACCATGCAGGCATGGGTACGGCAATAGGCGGGCTGACCGACGGTGAAATCTATGTCGTGACCGTCGACGCTGCTGATCCGAACACGATCAGGTTGAAGAGCACGGAATCAGGTTCCGTGGTCGCCCTCGATCCTTCGGCGGCGACCGGCTCGGGGCATCTCCTCGAGATCGTCGATCCCCGGATATTAGCATTTACTCCTTCAGCCACCGTCATTGACAACGCTATCGACCTGGGTCCGGACCACGGCTTGCAGACCGGGGACCGGGTGGTCTACCACGCGGGCACCGGCAATACCGCCATCGGCGGGCTGGCGAACGATGAAATCTATTTCGTGGAGCTCGACGCCGTTCATTCCGCTCTGATCAGGCTGAAGGACGCCGCGAACCGGATCATCGACCTCGGCGCGTCCGCGGCGACCGGTCTGACCCATTATCTGGAATTCGTGACCCCCCTGATCGATGTCTCGAGCCTTACCATCACGGCTGATCACACCGCACAGTTCGACAGCCAGACCAACTCGCTCCAGGCCTCCATCGTCGGTTACAGCGGTTCCTGGGCAGACAACAGGGTCAGCTCAACGGTCGAGGCCACTGTCGGCAACAACGTAGAGATCCTGACGCAGGATTTTGAAGTCAATGCGATAAACCGTTCCCGCAAGAACCTGGTTCCGCAGGGGCAATATAACGTACAAGCCGGGTCAGGCGGGGCGATCGAGGGCACGGCCGCCAAGAGCGAGACGGACATTGTCAATGTCACGCATGCCTTTGTCGGAGCGAACGCAACCATTACCGTTACCGGGAATATCTACGAGGCGGGCGATTTCCTGGTCAGCGCCCTGAATGATGTGGAGGCGTATGACGACGTGCGGATCGACGCCGGCGGATTGATCCTGGGCTCCAAGGCGGCCTCCAAAATCCGGGCCAATGTCAATGATGCCATTGTCCGGATCGGCGATAACGCCCATGTCACGACCGTCGGGAATGTCGACCTCCAGACCCGCGCCAACGGGATACTCAAGGTCGAGCCCCAGGTCCACACCTACGGCCTGGCGTCGGCCGCGAAGATCGACGGTCTGGCCAGTGTCCACAGCAATGACCAGGTCAATGTCGGGAGCAATGCCGTGATCCAGGCGCGGGGCAATATCAACCTGCTTGCGGGCCGCGACCGTAACGGGGCCGTAAACTATTTCATTGTCACCTCTCACGGCGACGAGCTGAACGCGTCCCTTCTCCCCATCTCCGACCTCAAAGCGCACGGCGAGATCATCGAGAACAGCCACATTTTCGTCGGAAGCGGGGCCGAACTGAGCGCCGCCCGGGACGCGAACCTCTTCGCGGAACGCTATACCAACGCCGAGATATGGGCCTACGGGTCAGGCAAGAACTGGATGACGGCCCTGGCCAACGCGATCGACAGCCTGTTCGGCTCGGGCGGCGTTTCCGAGGAGATGAAGGGCGGCTCCTCGACCCTTCTGCAGGATACGGAGGTGAGGATCGACGGCACCGTCCGCGTGGGCACGGAAAGGAGCCAGGAACTCGAAATCATGAAGGATGGCAGCGTGCTCACCCAGACCAAGGGGATCACGTTCACCCACAGCACCGAGGATGTTGCCCTGAAGCTTGTTGAACAATGGGAAAAATGGAAGCAACTGTTCAGTGAGTACGAAGGAGATCCGATCGCCCAGGCGGCTTATATGGCTGAGATCTCCCGCGTCGAGCAGCAGATGAGGGACCTCGGCCTCTTTACGAAGGTCACGGACCCGGACGGCAAGGAGCGGATCATCTACACGGCGCGCTACACGTCTCCGTTCATCACGGTTGACGATATATGGGCGCAGGCGGGCACGATCAACATCACCGGTGACGACCTTGTCGGCAGCGGCAACCTGTTTGCTCCCGGCGACGTCCATGTCACGATCGTGAACCATAGTCCGGCGAACCTGGAGGTGAACCGCATTACGGTCCCGGAGCAGCAAGGCGGTATGGTCCGGTTCAATTACCAGGAAGTTGCAGGCAATGCGGATATCGCTGCAATCAACAAGAGCGAAGCCCCCCTGTTCGGGGACGTTCAGGTGGGAGGCTCTCAGAACGGCCCGGTGATCACCATCACGAGCGACTTCAGCGCGATGGATCAGACCGATCCCGCGTACGCCGGTTTCCGGATACCTGACATCTACGTCAACGGCACGATTACCAACATCATGGGCGAGGTGACGATCGACGGCAGCGGCAGTATTTTTGTCCAGTCGGACATCAACGCCGGTACGCTCAATATCGTATCGGACCAGGATTTTGTCCTCAGTTACAGCGACGCCCTCGTCAATGCCGGCGGCGAGCCGAGATACGCCTGGAAGTCGGTCACGGATATCACGGAATATCTCGGGAGGTCGGGTTACCTGTCCGGCTTCTCAAGCGACAATAACACCATGGTGTCCGTTTCCGCGCTCATTAACAGCGGCGCAGCCAGCCTCGACCACCTGGTGCACTCAGGCCAACTGGTCCTTTCCAACTTCAATAATGTGGAGCTTAGTCCGGACAGTCTCGTCAGCCTGGGTCTCCTCACCCAAGCACAGGTCGACGAACTGGCGCCGTCAACGACCGATCCCGAGACAGGCACCGTTTTCCGTCCTGCCCTCTACCTTTATACGGTCGTCGATTACGGCATTTCCCATTCGCTCTTCACCCTGGAAGACCTCATCGGCAAGGATATTAAGGTCGTTAATCAAGGGGGATTGTTCTTTTGGTGGAGGTGGAGGGCGGTGCAGAGCCCGAAACTCTCTCTTGCCGACCTGAACGTGACCCAGTTGAACTTCGGTAATTTCATCCGGTCCTATACCGATACCATCGTGCATCAGCCGAGCCGGAGCAACATCATCGCCGCCAACAACGTCTTCATAAGCGCCCAATACCTCAACGTGAACGGTACGATCCAGAGCGGCATGCCGGAGCGGTCCGTGACGATTTCCCTGAGTGAAACGGCAAGGATCGATGCGGCAAAAACAGCGTACAATTACTGGAGAAGCGGCGATCGGACCCTGAGAGCGCTTGCCCAGTCGATCGTCAAGAGCAACGGGCTTACCACGGGAGATTTCAAGAAATTTGAGCTGCCTGCTGACAGCGGCGACAATATCAAGGTCTTCTTCAACGCTGAGCTGAATCGCCTCGAACTGGAGCCGGTGACGGGGCGAGGCGGATACATGGAGCTCTTCGGGAAAGTGGTGAGCACGGGCAGCGGAAAGCTCAACGTCCTCGACGGGTACGGCAACATTACCATAACAAACGAGACCGGGTACGATCTGGTCACGAACCTGCTCGATTCCGGCCGCGGCGTTGAAGGAAAGATAAAGATCACCGATACTTCATTTGTGAATGAAACCGGCTGGCCCCGGGTGGTGGAGTACACGCGCAGAGACGGGTACGTCTACGAAAAGACCTACTATGTATCGCAGCCGGGGGTCGTGTCCGAGGGGCCGGATGCCGGCGGAAATGCGCGGACCGCGGTTTACGAAACTGAGCAAGGCAACCGCTACTACTGGCAGACGGGTCAGAACTATATTCTGGTAACCAACTCAATTTACGCCAAATCGACCTGGCTCGGGATCGACTGTCTGGCGAGGGACCCCGGAAACCGCATCTACGGTCCGGTGCGGTATAACGTGGACGCAGATCCGTTGATGATCGGCGAGTACCTGCAGTCCTCCGTCGATACCAGCGATTATTCCTACCGGTTCGTACGGGCCAATACCGACAGGGACCTCAACGGCGACGGCGTCCCGGAAACGGAGCCGATCACCCGCAGGTGGACGTGGTCGCACAGGAGCCGGTGGGGAAAGAAAACCTACTATCTCGCCACGCAGACCATCGAGGGCAAGAAAGATATCCATGCGCACAGCATCCGCGCAGACCGTCCTATCAACATCGAGTTCATCGGTCTCGAAGACAGCGATCCCCGTGTGGGCGTGTCGGTCACTTCCGGCGGCAGTATTTTGATCGCCGGTTCGATCCAGAACGAGGCCGGAGCGACGACGTTGACCTCCGGCAGGGAGATCAAAGCGTTCAATCAGGATGTCATTATCAGCGGAGAGGATATTACGCTGCGGGCCGCTGCCGGCATCGGCGCCGGAATCGCGCTGCGCACCAATCTGACGAACAGCGACCAGGGCACGCTCAACGCGATCACGGGCTCGGGCGATATTCAGATCGAAGAAATTTCCGGAGAGCTGAAGATCGGCCAGGTCACCACCTCGCTGATTTCGGGGAACGTCATCCTGACGGCGTCGGAAGACATCCTGGCGGCAAATGCCGGCTCCCTCGTGCGCGGTCGTTTCGTGACCCTGACCACGGAGTTCGGCGATATCGGCTCCCTCGGCACGAACGGCACGGCGGCTCAACCCGCCGGCGACGCCTTGTCCCTTCGGGTGGACACGGGAAGCGGTTCTCAGGCCGGCCTGTTGGCAACGGCAGTCGGCGATGTGTACCTCACGGAAGTGAACGGCGACCTGCGCCTGAACCGCGTGGAGACCTTCGGCGACGTGCGGATCGAGGTCGACGGCGGCAACCTGGTGGATGTGAACGGCAATGAGGTCCGGGACCTCCGTACCGAGCAGGAGCTGCTGGCGATGTGGGACCGGATGTGGGCCACGGAGGCCACGGCGCAGCAGAGCATCGATGCCACCATCAGCGCCTACGAAGGCATGAAGACCCGCGAGTACCGGGCCTACTGGCAATACCGCAATCAGCAGCCTGATCCCTCCGTGTACGACCCCGCGTTCCGGGTGTCCCTCTCGGCGGGTGAACAGGATTTCTACACCGGGTACTACACGAAGGAAGGCGGCGCCCAGGGTCTGACCGGCCCCGATCTCGAGGCTTACGTGCAGAACGCCATCACCACGCTCGAGAACAAGCGCACGACCGAGTACCATACCCTGCACCAGACATACGGGAACATCAGCGGCAGCTACGATCCAAACTGGTCCTATGCGGTCAGCGACCCAACGCTCCACCAGACCTTTGGCTTCGGGCAGGTGGCAAGCGACACCATAGATCTTGGCGTTCATGTCTTCACCACCGGCCAGGCCGTGATGTACCACAGCGGCGGCGGATCCATCGACGGGATGGAAGACGGCGCGATCTACTATGTTGTCCTCGATGCGGCTGATCCGGGCAGGATCAGGCTTGCCCGCACCCAGGCAGAGGCCAATGCAGGGGTCGTCATCAGCCTTGATCCTGCCCAGGTCTCCGGCAGCGATCACTGGTTCTCCGACGGAGACGTGCTCACGCAGCGGGCGGCGTGGAGCGAGAGCCAGCTCAAGAATTCCGTCAGCGCGAGCATCCTGCGGCCGAAGACCGTGCCGGGCACCACGACCACCATCGAAGAGGCCAATATCGTCGGCCGCGACGTAACGGTGGTGGTCTCCGGAAACATCGGCGCCGCCGAGGGCCAGATCGACATTGCGCTGCCGCTCGGCAGCGGCCTGACGGATGCGCAGAAACTCGCCCTGGCAGCGGCGGAACGGCAGGATGTGACCTTCTACTACCGGGATGCGGCCGGCCTTCTCCATCAGATGGATGCGGATGATCCCGACAAGACCGCCGTTCTGATCCGCATCAACCTCAAGCAAGATATGGACCTGACGGCCGAGGGCATCCTCGACGTAGCTGCCGGAATGGGCGCGAACATCGGCTCCGAGCAAACCATCAACATCGACCAGGTGAGCGCCGGCGGGGCCGTACGGATCAAGGGCCAGCAGGGCCTGTATGACGCCCGGACGGACACTGCAGACCCCGTGAACATCAGGAGCGGGAGCCTGATCCTCGAAGCGGAAGAGGAGAGCATCGGCACCAGCACGAATAGATTGCTGATCGATCTGCAGACCGGAGCATCTCTCACGGCGCGCGCCAATAACGAGATTTACATCACCGGCTATCAGAGCGATATCGGCGTCGCAGAGGTCTTTAGCCGTAATTTTGTGGATCTGCGCGCCGACGGCTCGATCCTCGATGACTTCGATGATGACGCCGGCTCGACCAGCGCGGACTGGAACATCTATACCCACGATCTGTATATCGAGGCCGGAACGGGTTCCATCGGCGCTGTTGACAACTTCCTCGAGATCGACCTCCAGGGGAACGGGATCCTCACGGCTCTGGCAGACCAGGACATCGCCCTGCATGAGATCGTCGGCGACATGCTGGTTGATAGAGTAACATCCAACTATGGTGATGCGAGCCTTGCAGCGGCGGCATCCATTCTGGATAACGGCGATGTGGATGAGTACGGAAATCCCATCCCGGGCAACCCGCTGGTGGACGTCTTCGGCAACAATATAACGCTTGCGGCAGAATACGGGACGATCGGCGCCCCGGGCGATGATATCGATATCGACTCTGCCCATTCCGCAGCGGGAACGCTCACTTCCTACAGTGAATTCAATACCTACATCATCGAGCCCCTCGGTGACCTCAGCCTCTCCACGGTCGAGACGAATGCGGGTACGGCCTTCATCGCCGTTCCTGCGGGCAGCATCCTGAACGGCAATCCCGGCGGCTTTAATGTCATCTCCGGCAAGACCTACCTCTTCGCCAGCGAGGATATCGGAGAAGACGGCAACCCGATCACCACCGAGGTGGGCAATATCGAGGGTCAGTCCACTGCGGGCAGCACCTGGGTGACGAATACGGGCGCATTGACCGTGGGCGGCGTGATCCCGAGTGATCAAAGCATGCTTGCCGGCGGCGCCGTTGTCGTCACGGCCATGAGCCCGATCACCGTGACGAAAGATATCCTGTCCGACGGAGAGATCATCCTCACGGCAACGGACAAGGACGGTGGCGACGACGATATCACCGTTGTCAGCGGCGTGTCCGTGCAGTCTACGGCATCCTCCGTGACCCTGCAGGCGGGCGACGATATTCTGATCGAGCAGGGCGCCCTTGTGCAGGCAGCAACGTTTGTGGACATCTTCGGCGATTACGGTAATGCCGATTTCGAGCTCGGCGGCACCATCATCCTCAACGGCACGGTCAATACGCCCGAGATCGCCATCTACGGCGAGGCGGATAACGATACCGTCATCCTTGCTCCGGCGTATCCCGCCGATGCCCTCTCCGGCAACATCCTGGTCTTCGGCGGCGCCGGTGACGATTACCTGTATGCGGCTGAGGCCAACCTCAGGGTGGAACTGGCAGGCGAAGAAGGCAATGATACGCTCATCGGCAGCGAAGCCGACGATCTCCTGGATGGCGGCGCTGGTGATGACGATATCTACGGCCTGTCTGGCGCTGACACGATCGACGGCGGCGCGGACAGCGACATCTTAGACGGCGGCACGGGCAGTGACTTGATCCTCGGCAGCGACGGCAACGACGTCCTCTTTGGCGGCGGCGGTGTCAACGACCGGATCGAAGGCGGAGCAGGCGACGACGTGCTCCACGGCTCCGACGACGGAAACGATCTCCTGATCGGCGGCCTCGGCCGCGACCGGATCTACGGTTATCGTGGCAACGACACCCTCCAGGGCAGCGAAGGAGACGACATCCTGGACGGCGGCATCGGCGATGACCTCCTCGAAGGCGGAGCAGGCGCAGACGTCCTGATTGGCAGTGCAGATAACGACACCCTCTATGGCCACAGCGTCGATGGAAGTAACGACGACTACGCCGTGGACTACCTCTACGGCGACTTTGGAACGAATGGCACAGAAGCGGGCTTTGGCGCAGACCGGCTCTTCGGCGATGGCGGCAACAACTATCTCTTCGGCGAAGGCGGGAATGACTCTATCCAGTATACCCCAGCAGACTGGGTCGACTTCGGCACCGGGCTCGGCGGCACCCCCGAGACCTACACCACGCCCGCACCCACGCCGGACCCGGTCGTGGGCACCGGCAACAATCCCAACGCCACATCAACCCTGCCGAGCGGCCCTGCAGTTAACAGCCGGTGGGCAGAGCTGAGCGGCTCTGCCAACGGCTTCGGCGTGAGCGGCGACACCGCACCCTCCATCGAGCCCAGCATCGCAGCCGGAGCCCTCGGCCAGTACGTGGCCTGGGCAGACGCCCGGAACGGCAACTACGAGATCTACGTCGCCTTCCACGACGCCACGGGCTGGCGCCAGCTCGCCGGCAGCAGCGAACAAGGCGGAATCAGCAACACCCCCAACGAATCCCGCCGGCCGAACATCGTCCTCGACAGCATGGGCGCGCCCATTGTCGCCTGGACAGAGAACAACGGCACAACCACCGATATTGTCTCGGCCCGCTATGACAGCAACACCGGATCCTGGGTTGCCTTGGGTGGCGGCATCAGCAATACCGGAATGGCGGACAATGCCCACGTGCTCATGACAACCGATGGCCCCGTGGTCGTCTGGGAGGATAGCTCCAGCGGTCTCACCCAGGCCTATGCGAAACAATGGACCGGCAACGAATGGGTCGCGACCGGTCCAGGCAGCGCCAGCGGCAGCGGCATTTCCGATGATGCCGCAGGCATCATTGAGCTTGCCGCTACCACGGACAGCGGGAAGATCGCCGTGGCCTGGACCCAGATCAGCGCCGGCGGCAATCGACAGGTATACGTGGCCCAGTACAGCTCCGGGGCCTGGACCACTCTCGCGGCTCCGGCGAGCATCACCACGCTCGACAACTGGGCGCCCACCCTGGCCTACTATCAGGGCGAGCTCTTTGTTGCCTGGCAGCAGCAGGTCGACCCTGCATCCGATCCCGGCCTGACCCTGAGCGAGATCTACGTTGCCCGCTACGACGGCCTCACCTGGTCAGACGCAGGCGTTGGCTCCCGCTCCGGCAGCGGCGTCTCGCACACCACGGGCCACGCCGTGCTGCCGCAGCTCATGAGCAGCAGCGGTAAATTGCAGCTGGTCTGGGGCAGCAAGGGCGCCACCACGACGGCGCTGTATGCCAAACAGTGGAACGGCAGCTCCTTTATCGAAGAGCTGCCGGGAGATGCCAAGAATCGCGGCATCAGCCCGAGCGGCGGCCAGGTCACGAGCCTGGCCCTGTCCGTGGACCTGAACGGCAATCCCTATGTTGCCTGGGGCGAGATGCAGGGAGGTTCTCCTGAGATCTTCGTACGCGGCAACACCTACCAGATCGGCACGGTCTACACCGCTGATGCTACGACATCGGTTCAGGATATTCTCGATAACAACATGCTTCAACAAGGCGACGTCATCGTCATCGCGCCGGACACCGCCATGCCCGGCTTCTCCGTTGGTGCAGAAGACAGCGGGGTGATGATCCTGGGAGCTGCGGACGGTTCCAGCGTGATAACCGACGCTGTGTATGTGGAGGATGCCACCGATGTCGTTCTCGAGCACCTGACGTTCACGGGAGGCCTCAACCTCTACAACAGCACGAACGTCACCATTATCGAAAACACGTTCAGCGACAGTGACACAGGCCTGGCAATAGAGAGCGACAGCAGCGGTTACATCGCCTACAACGCATTCAGGACGCCCGGCACCGGTCTCCTGATCGACGCAGCATTTGACGGCCTGATCGAGCAGAACACCATAACCGATGCATATATCGGGGTCGATTACTACGCACCGGCAACATTGAGCGCCAATAAAATCTACAACAACGAGATCGGCGTTAGCGTGAACATCAGCGGCGAAGAGGCCTTCGGCTTTGTCGGCGACACCCTGCCCAACGAAATATACGGGAACTATACGGGCATTGAGTTGAACGACGGACAGGTCCAGAACCAGCACATCCATGACAATGACATCAGTGTTTCCGGTTACGGTATCTTGGGCGGCTCGGACCTGGATAAGGCCAATCTGATAGAGAATCACTACGTCGGCGTCAGCCAGGCCTTCAGCGGCACTATTCAATATAACCGCATCACCAACAACTTCACTGGCATTGAAGCAAGCACTGATCAGCAGATCACGCACAACCTCATCTACCGCAACGAGCAATACGGCATTTATGTTGGCAGTGTCAACGATGTGCAGATCGCAAGCAATACCCTCTATGCCCCCACCGGCGATAACATCCGGATAGAGAACTGGTCCAGCGAAATCGAAGTACGCAGCAACATCCTCTGGGCCGAGAACGGGTACGACCTCTACGTAGCCAATGACAGCCAGAGGGGCTTCTTCAGCGACTATAATCTGCTGCACACTTCAGGTGATGGCATCCTGGGCTACTGGACCAAGGACTTCTCCGATATCCTCGACTGGCAGGCGGACATTGCAAAATTCGATCTCCATTCCCTGGGCGTTACGACGATCAACCCGGATTGGTCCGAGCCGCGGTTCGTGAACAAGGACCGCGACGACTACCGGTTGAACAATGTGACGGCAGGGCTCCGTTTCACGTCTCCGGCCATCGATCTTTCCGATCCCTTGACCGATGTCGGTACCCCGGCGGCCCCGTCGAACCTGCTGGACAACCCGGGCTTTGAAGACGGCACGTTTGGTTGGACGGTCAACAGCCCGACCGGGACCAGCGGCTATAATTATGATTTCCAATCCTTCGAGGGCGGCAACTTCTTCTCTGCCGGAAATGTCCTTGAAGGCTTTGCCGAGCAGGTTGTGGACCTCGCGGCAGCCGGCTACAGCGCAGCGGAACTCGACAGCAGTGCATTGGATGTCATCTTCGGCGGACGCATTCGCAGTCTGGATGGCGATCGCGGCCGGATCGAACTGACGTTCCTGGACGCGGCAGGAAATCCGATTACGTTTGCCGATCCCTTGGGCACAGCCCAGCCGTTGACAAAGGCAGTCACCAACACGTCAAACACTACTGACCGGTGGGAACTGGCCGGTGATCGCGTCGCATTGCCCACGGGTACCCGGAAGATCGTCTTCCGCTTTGTGGCTGATCAATCCAATTATATTACTAACTACGACGGCGCAGGATCCAACGACGGCTATCTCGACGCCGCATTCCTGAGGCTGGCGTCCAGGAACGCGGCTCCCGATGCAGGCGCCTACGGCAACACCTCTGCCGACTGGGCAGCCGTGAACCCGGCCCCGCATATCGCGCTTCGCTTCCCCGAGCTCTACACTGACTGGGAGCGTGACAAACCGCATACCATTCGCTGGGAGACCTTCAACAATCCCGCGGGATCAGCGGTGCGGATCGATCTGTATCAGGACGGACCGGATGGTCCTGCGCTGCTCACCACCATTGCCGCCTCGACGCCGGATGACGGAAAGTACATCTGGATCCCGTCCACCAGCGGCATAGACTTCGGCACCTACGGTCTGCGCATTCAGCTCTCGCTTGTCGGCCACCCGGCTGTCATTGACCGCAGCACAGAGACCTTTACCGTGCCGGAAGACGGACACCAGTACTATGTAAACGACTCGTCCACTATCAATGACGTATACTCGTCGTCTATTGGGGACAACCGCAATACCGGCAAGATATCAACGGCGCCCAAGTCGGGACCTGAACAGGTGCTGAGGATATACAATCTCACTGCCGGGGATGTGGTGAACATCGACACCGGTACGTACGCCTTGATCTCCCCCTTGCTCATCTCCGGCGCCGAGGACCTCGGCCTGGGGCTGGATGAAGGCTTTACGCTCCAGGGGCCGGGGAACCCCGACTACACCGCCGAGCTCTTCCTTGCCAACCCTGACCCGGATAGATACGACGAGGCCGTCGTCGAGCTCAATAATGCCGATTACATGACCTTGTCCAATCTGACCATGCATGGAGTTGCGTACGGACTCCGGGTCTATGGCGGCAGCGACAGCCTCAACGCCAGTTATATCACTGCATTTGACAATACGGATACAGGTATTGATATTGAGACGAATTCTCCGTTCGGTGATTTCAGCCACCTCACAGCGTATGACAACAGCTATTACGGCATACGCATCAGCGGGGCGATTCGAAGCCTGACCGACAGCACGGCGTTTGATAATGACGGGACCGGTATTGATGTTCAGTCGGATTTGCCAGGTACTTTCAGCGGTCTGACTGCAAATGACAACTCCTACGGCGGCATACGCATAAGCGGGGCGATCCGGAGCCTGACGGACAGCACCGCTTATAACACCATGTGGGGGACCGGCATTGATGTTCAGACGGATTCGCCCGGTACTTTCAGCGGTCTGACTGCAAATGACAACTACTACGACGGCATTCGCATCAGCGGGGCGATCCAGAGCCTGGCCGACAGCACGACGTTTAATAATGGGGGGACGGGTATCTATATTGATACGAATTCTCCGTCCGCTGATTTCAGTCGCCTGACTGCTAACAACAACTATGAAGGTATTTACATCAGCGGGGCGATACGAAGCCTGACGGATAGCGCTGCCCATGACAATAGCTCGATTGGCTTCGACTTATACGGGACGGGCAATGCAACGGTTGAAGGCAATACGGCATACAACAACAATTACGGCATCTCGGTCAGCAACACCTCCGGAACGACGATCATCGGCAACACTGATCTCGGTGCCGGGCGCGGGAACATCGTCCATGACAACAACGGCTACGGCATTTACACGAGCGGCAGCGGTGTGCTGGTCGCGGGCAATACCGTTTACCGAAACTCCAGCGACGGCATCGTCGTGGATACGGGCGCGCAAGTGATTGCCAATGTGGTCTACGACAATAGCAGGGGTATTTATGCTACGAATGCCGAGGTGATCAATAACCGAGTCTACGGGAATACCACAGCAGGTATAGATCTTACCGGTGGGGCGGCGCAGGGGAACGTGGTCTATTCCAATCCGATCGGTATCTCGGCCGGATCGAATACGCGTCTTACCAATAACCTGGTATACGCGAATGAAAGCCTGGGTATTGACGTGACCGGCAGCCAGGTCGAGATGACGAACAATACGGTGTATCAGCAGGCAGGTGACGCGGTCAGGATCGAGCCCAATGTAAGCGGGACCAGTCTTCTGAACAACATCCTGTGGGTGGCGGCGGGCTCCGCGATCAATGTCGATCGAAGCAGTCAACAGGGCTTCACCAGTGACTATAACCTGTTCTATACCACGGAGAGCGGTGTTGTCGGAAACTGGCAGGGGACTGCAACCAGCAACACGACGGTTGCATATACCACCCTGGACGCTTGGCGTTCAGCAACGTTCACTGATAAAGAAAGTATTTTTGCCGATCCCCAGTTTGTCGACCCGGCTGGCGCAGACGGCATGCTCGGCAGCACCAGCGGGGCTCCCCAGACCATCGATAACGGTAACCCCGGGTTCCTCTCCAGCGGGGAGTGGAATACGGTAGCCGACGGCGCCAATGGCTCCTATCTGTGGAGCACGGCCGGCAGCGGCAGCGATGTCGCCACTTGGACATTCAATGGCTTGACGCCGGGCAAGACGTATCAAGTGGCCGCGACGTGGGTACCCAATTATTATCCTTATTATTACTACCCGGATTACTGGAATGCCACCAATGCTCTTTACAGCATCTTCGACGGAACCAATCTGGCTGCTACGCAGGGCGTAGACCAGCGGTGGTCTTACCCAGGTGATTTCATCGATGCCGGCATTGAATGGGAGAACCTGGCGACGATTACGGTAACAGGAGATACCCTGGTAGTCAAATTGAACGATCTGGCCGATGGCCGGGTCGTTGCCGACGCCGTGCGAATTCAGCAAACCAAGGAAGACTACGGAACAGACGATGACTTCCACGTGCAGAGCCAGTACGGCAGTTTCCACGGCGGTTCTCTGGCGCCGGTGATCTCTTCATCGACCGGCCTTCCTGAGTGGCTGACGCCGGTGGAGACGATCGATGCCAACCAGTCTCCGGCGATTGACAACGGCAGCTTTATCACGCCCTCTGCACTCGAGCCCGAAAGCAACGGCAACGCCGTCAACATCGGCGCGTACGGCAATACCGCGCAGGCCTCCAAGAGCCCGGCCCAGTATGTCCGGCTGACGAGTCCCAACAAGGGTGAGACCATCCTCCAGGAGTCGACATTCCAGATCAGGTGGCAAGCTGACGGATTTACCGGAAATGTCAACCTGGAGTATTCAAAGGACAATGGCGCCACCTACCAGACCCTGGCCGCCGATGAAGTCAATGACGGGGTCTACGAATGGTACGTCGATCCGGCACTGTACAGTGCTTCCAACCAGTATCTGCTTCGCATAGCATCGGTTGATTCCCCGGCTGCCAGCGACGTCACGGATGTTTCGTTCAACGTGGTCCCGCACACGAATATTTTCTATGTAAACGATACCGGCAATGACGCCAACGATGGTCTCGCAATAGACCGTCCTATGGCATCGCTCAACGCCATGCTTAAGCGGTATGATTTTGATCCGGGCGATATTATCAATGTCGATGCTGGCACGTACAATGTGACTGCTAATATCATTCTCGAAGAGCAGGATTCAGGAGTGACCATTCAGGGCCCCACAACTGGAGGTCTGGCTGTGCTGAATCACCGCAACACCGGCATGGGCAGTTATGTCTTTGAGCTCAGGGGTGCTGATGATGTAACGATAGACCATTTGAGCTTGACTGGCGCTGCATACGGTATTTATATCGGCATCGGTGCTGACAGCGATAGGTTGAAGATCAGCAACAATACTATTTACAGTAATGCAACAGACGGCATCTATCTGGGCAGCTCCAACGACAACGCCACAATCAGCAGTAATATCCTCTATTCCAATGCGCTCCGGGGTATAGAGAACCTTGGTTCGGGAACGGTCATCAGCGGCAATACCGCGTACAGCAGCAACTATGGGATTTACGATAGCGGCAGCAACGCTTTGATCAGCGGTAATAACGTATACAGCAACAGCTATGGGATTTACGACACTGGCAGTAATGCGCAGATCAGCAGCAATACTGCAAACAGCAACTCCTCCTACGGGATTTATAGCAGCGGCAGCGATATAGTGATCAGCGGCAACACCGCGTCCAGCAATTCCAACAGGGGTATTTACAGCATCGGCAGCGATGCGGTGATCAGCGGCAACACCGCGGCCGGCAACTACTACTACGGGATTTACAGCAGCGGCAGCGATGCGGTGATCAGCCAAAACACGGCGTATAGCAGCAATACTGCAGGTATTTGGGCTTCCGGCACAGCGGTCGAAATTCGCGACAATATCACGTATAACAACTACAACTACAATATTTACGTCAGCGGCAGCGGCATGGTAATCAGCGGCAATACTGCTTACACAAATACCGCCTACGGCAGCTCATATTATGGCATATACGCGTCCGGCACGGCGATCGAGGTGCGAGACAACATCACCTATAACAACCGCACCTACAATATCTTCGGCAGCGGCGGCGTAGTGATCAGCGGCAATACTGCGTACAGCAATGCTTCCAATTATCGCAGCTCCTATGGCATCTATGGACAGTCCGGCGCGCAGGCGACCGGTAATGTGGCGTACGGCAATGCCTGGGGGATCTATGGTTATTATGGGGATGTCATTGATAACCGCACCTACGGCAATACGACGGGCGGTATCTACGCCGTCTCCGGCACGGTGCAGGGCAACGTAAGCTATTCGAACCCGATCGGAATCCAGGCCGCTTCAAATACCGATCTTGTCAACAACCTTGTGTACGCCAACTCCAACCTGGGTATTGACATTACCGGCAGCCAGGTCGAGCTGACGAACAACACCGTGTATCAGCCGATGGGTGATGCGGTTCAGATCGAATCCGGCGTAAGCGGCACCAGCCTCAGGAACAACATCCTCTGGGTGGGAAGTGGTTACGGCATTGATGTTCTCGGCAGCAGCCAACCAGTCCTCACCAGTGATTACAATCTGTTCACTACCACGGGTACCGGCAAGGCTGGCCGATTGCTTGGTATTGACCGCGCAACCCTGACTGATTGGCGCCTGGCCACGCTCGGGGACAAGGAGAGCATTGTTGGCGATCCGTTATTTGTGGATCCGAATGGCCTCGACAACATATTGGGTTACAACACCACTCAAGGGGACCGCGGCACGGACGATGACTTCCACGTTCAGAGCATATACGGCAGTTTCCATAACGGATCGCTGGCGCCGGTGATTTCTTCAACGACCGGCCTCCCCGTATGGCTGATGCCGATGGAGACGATCGATGCCAACCAGTCTCCCGCCATTGATAACGGTGATCCTGCCGGTGCTTTCAACCTTGAACCTGAAGACGGCAACGGCGGACGCATCAATATAGGCGCTTATGGCAATACGGCGCAAGCCTCCAGGAGTTCTGCTCAGTATATTCGTCTGCTTTATCCCAACGAGGGTGAAACCATCCTCCAGAATTCCACGGTCCCCATTAGCTGGCGTTCCGATGGTTTTGCCGGCGATGTTACGCTGGAGTATTCTATAGACGGAGGCTCAAGCTATCACGTTCTGGCCGCCAATGAAGCCAATGACGGCAGCTACGAGTGGTCCGTTGATCCGGCAGTGTACGCGGCCTCGGATCAGTATCTGCTCCGGATAACATCGGTTGACATTCCGGCTATCAGTGATGCAGCAGATGTTTCATTTAAAGTGGCCCCGCATCCTGGTATCTTCTACGTAAACGACGGCTCGACGGCTGGCGATGAATACACAACCGCAGTCGGCTCAATCGCCAATGACGGCCTTGCGCCGGATCGTCCGATGGCCTCGATCCGTGCACTGCTCGATGCATACGATCTGGAACCAGGCGATGTTATCCTGGTTGATGCCGGTCAATACGATCTGAGCGCCAATATCATAATTGACGAGCAAGATTCGGGTGTGACGATTACGGGTGCAGTAGGCACCGGCCCCGCCGTCTTGAATCGCGGCAATACCGGCACGGGCAGCTATGTCTTTGAATTCCAGGGCGCTGATGATGTCACGATCGAGCATCTGGACCTGACAGGCGCAGCGTACGGCATTTATGCCGGCAGCAGCGCTGACAGCGACAGGCTGAATATCAGCAACAATGCTATTTACAGCAATGCAACGGACGGCATCTTCCTGGGCAGCTCCAATGAGAGCGCCGTTATCAGCGATAATACGCTCTCTTCCAATTCGGGTCGGGGAATTGAGGTCACCGGCACGGGAGCCATTATCAGCGGCAACGATGTCTATAACCATAACACCGGCATTTGGGTTACCGGATCGACGATCGAAGTGCATGACAACATCGTCCAAGACAACAGCTCCTACGGCATCTACGGCAGCGGCAGTGGTGTGGTGATCAGCGGTAACACTGTGTACAATAGCCAGTCCGGCATCTACGGCAGCGGCGGTGATGTGGTGATCAGCAACAATACCGCTTCCAGCAGCTCGTGGTATGGCATCTACGGTAGTGGCAGTGGTGTAGTGATCAGCAGCAATACCGCTTCCAGCAGCAGCTACGGCATTTATGTGGACGCCGGGGCACGGGTGGTTAACAACGTGGCCTATGGCAACGATATTGGGATATTTGCTTTCAATGGGAACATCATCGATAACCGCACCTACGACAATGGGACGGTCGGAATCGATGTCGACTCCGGCATGGTGCAGGGTAATGTGAGCTATTCCAACCCGATCGGGATCTCGGCGAATTACGGGACCGTTACCAACAATCTGGTGTACGCCAATGCCGAAGCGGGAATCAGCGTCGGTAATGAGACGCAGCTCACGAATAACACGGTCTACCAGCAGGTTGGCGATGCAATCAGGATCGAACCAGGGGCACGCTTTGTCAGCCTCAGGAACAATATCCTGTGTGTGGATGGCGGCTACGGCTTTGCAATCAATGTTCCCTCCGATAGCCAGATCGGCTTCCAGAGCGACTATAACCTGTTCTCTGTGACCGGGCCGGATGCTTACCTCGGCTTGTGGCAAGATGTTGCGTTTACCGATCTGGCTGATTGGTTCTATGAGCTCGGCTTTGATCAGCACAGCATGATCGGCGATCCCCAGTTCGTGGATCCTGCGGGTCCGGATGGCATCATGGGCTTCAGCGAACTAACACAGATCATTGACAACAGTAATGTCGGCGCCGGCTTCAGCGACAGTGGTGAATGGAACTACGGATATGACGGTGTGAATTACAGCAATGTGTGGAGCTATGAAGGAAGCGGTGACGATGTAGCCACCTGGACATTCAGCGGTTTGACGCCCGGGAAGACGTATCAAGTGGCGGCGGCGTGGGTACCCATGTATGAGTGGTATTGGAATGGGTGGCGTTACTATCGTTATCCAGTGAGCGCCACCAATGCCCAGTACACGATCTTCGACGGCACAGACCAGGTGGCTGCGCAGACAATCAACCAGCAGTTGTATCCTTCTGACTTCACCGATGGCTATACCACGTGGGAGAGCCTGGCAACGATTACCGTGACCGGCGATACCCTGGTGGTACAGCTGAACGATCTGGCCAATGGCCGTGTGGTCGCCGATGCCATGCGCATCCAGCAGATCGGGGAAGATCACGGTTCCGATGACAATTTCCATGTGGCACTTACCTCGCCGACGATCGATGCCGGCGATCCTTTATCATATTACCTGGCCGAGCTCGGGACGAATGGCGGGCGGATAAACCTCGGCTCTGACGGCAACACGGCCGAGGCCGCACCCAGTGCTGAGCAGGCGATCCAGGTGCTCGCGCCGAATGGCCTTGAGAAGATCGAAGCCGGCTCTACCGTGAATATTCAGTGGAATTCTTCAGGTCTCGCAGCGCTCAATACGGTGGCGCTCATCAATGCTGGTGGTGACACGGTGCAGGGAGGCGCGCAGGGCAATTGGCTTACCGATGCTTACCGTGTTGCCGGATCTGTGGATTCCTTTGATTGGTATGATTCTGTTGACACTCCCGTCGACCTGAGCGGCGTGAGCGACCCGGCGCCGGAAGCAGTATATCGTTCCTTGATCAGCGCCGAATACGGTGTTGGCGGACGCCTGGCCTATGAGCTGCCGGTAGCGGACGGCGAATACACCATCCGGCTGCATTTCGCCGAACCTGATACGACGTTCGTGGCCGGAGACCGGGTCTTCGACATCAACCTGCAGGGCGCCGCCGTATTGGCCGACTATGACATCGTAGCCGACGCCGGCACGAGCGCCCGTGCCGCCACACGGAGCTTTACGGTGACTGCGCAGGACCGCAAGGGGATCAGCATAGAGCTTGTCAACAAGACCGACAACGGCGCACTGCTGTCGGCTATCGAATTGACACAAGCCAATGCTTCGGGAGTAACCGCGCCTACGGCAACCATCGAGCTCTCCACTGATGAGGGTGTAACCTGGACCACGATTGCCACCGGTGTTGCCATGGACCGGTTCGGGCAGGGAAGCTATGCCTGGACCGCAGGTCCCGAGACTGTGGGCAACAGCGCGTTGATCAGGGTCACTGCCGATGACGGCAGCCGTCCGTCCGACATTTCCGATCGCACGTTCCTCATTGCCAATGGCGGTGCGTCCTATTACGTCAACGACGATTCATTGGAAGGCGATGAATATGCCACGGCGGCAGGGGATAATGCCAACAGCGGCAAATCGCCCGATGCGCCCATGGCAAGCCTTGCGGCCCTGCTGCGGGCCTACGATCTGGATGCCGGCGACACCATTTATGTGGATACCGGCGTCTATTACCCGTTGACCAATATCGTCCTTGACGAGCAGGACTCGGGAGTCGCCATTCAGGGGCCGGTATTCGCCGGCCATGACGCCGTGCTCGACCGCGGCAACATTGAGGACAGCAGTTACGTCATTGAGTTCTGGCATGCCGATGATGTCACGATCGATCATCTGAACCTGACCGGCGGTACCTACGGCATTTTCGTCAATGACTACTCTTATAGCGAACGGCTGAGAATCTCCAACAACGCCGTCTACGGATATGCCGACGGCGGCATATATCTGGGATTGTGGAATGACAATTGCGACATCAGCGATAACCAGATATACAACTACGGGCCGGGAAACGATGGCGGCGAAGGCGGCGGAGGGGAAGTCTTTGGAGTGGGCATAGAGATCTACGAGGGCTATGGGTCACTGGTCCGAGGCAACGAGGTCTATAGCAATAAAGTTGGTATTCAAGTTGCCGACGCGGCGATCGAGGTACGCGACAATATCATCCATAACAACAGCGACTATGGTATTTACGGCAGCGGTTATGGCGTGGTGATAACCGGCAATGTCTCATACGATAACGGCATAGCAGTGAACGGGGACGGCGGGGAAGGGGCATCGTACTCCACTCCTGGGTATGGCATTTATGTAGACTATGAGGCTCAAGCGATTGCCAACGTAGCCTACGGTAATTTCTGGGGAGTATTTGGCGAGGAAAGTGCCGCAGTGATTGACAACCGAACCTATGCGAATAGTATCGGCGGTATCGCTGTTGACGGCTACAGCACCGCGCAAGGCAACGTGAGCTATTCAAACCCGGTCGGGATCCAGGCCGGTTACGGGGCAGGCGTCAGCAACAACCTGGTGTACGCCAACACCAACACGGGTATTGACGTTATCGACAGCGAGGTACGGCTGGCGAACAATACGGTATACCAGCAGGCCGGAGATGCGGTCCTGATCGAGCCGGGTGTGTACGACATCAGCATAGAGAACAACATCCTGTGGGTGGATGCGGGTTATGGCATCAACGCCTTCAGCAGCAGCCAGCAAGATTTTATGAGCGATTACAACCTGTTCTATTCCGGTTCTGACGCAGCTCGCATCGGCGCGTGGAACAGCGGGGAGGCGTTGACCGTAGCCGGGTGGCAGACGGCCACCGGTCAGGACAGCCACAGCCTGGCCGGCACAGACCCGCTCAATGATTTTACAGACATTGACGGCGTTGACAATGTCCTTGGCGCGAGAGGCGTGACCGAAGGAAACGGCAGCGATGATAACTTTGACCTGCGCGCCGGCTCGCTGGCCATCGATGCCGCCAATGCGTACGCGGCGCTGCCCTATGATATCCTGCATCGGCAACGTATCGATGACCCGGCTACGCCCGACATCGGCGTGAATCTGGACCTGTTCGTCGAACAAGATACCACGACGAATCAGTTCGCCGAAGTCGGAGTCGCCCAGAACTGGCAGGGCGAGAATGCCTCCTGGACCTACGACCTTCCGTTCACGTTCTCCTTCTACGGCAAAGACTACACCTCCGTAGACGTATCGGCCAACGGCGTCCTTCAGTTCGGCGGCCCGGACATCTTCGCGAGCGATGGCAATTCATTGGAAGAGTTCCGGCGCAATATGTGCATCGCCCCGCTTTGGGACAACATCCGGACCGACTCCCCGGGCGGCGATATCTTCATCGATGCATCCGTGGCTGATCAGGTGACGATCCGCTGGAAAGGAGTCAGCAACGAATCCGGCAGCGAAGTCAATTTCTCCGTCACCCTGTTCAGCAGCGGCACATTCCGCTTTGACTATGGTTCAGGCAACAACGGCCTTACTCCCACGGTGGGCGTCTCTGCCGGCAATGACTTTACCTTCGTCGTTTCCCGCTACAATGGCAGGTGGAATCTGGCTTCGGCTAACTCCCCCGAGTGGCAGGCCGCGCCGAACGGGATCTCCTTCGACATCGGCGCCTTCGAGTTCCAGAAGGATTTCTCTGACGTCACGCCGCCGGCGGTGACCAATGTCTTTGACCTGCCGTCGAATGGAAGCACAACCGACGGTGTGTTCTCCAGCATACAGATCAGTTTCAGCGAGCCGTTGGATTACATCAGCGCCAATGATGCAGCAAATTACCAGTTGCTGGGTGCCGGGCTGGATGGCGTATTCGACACTGCCGACGACGAGATGATCGCTCTGCAACCGGCATATTCCTTCCCCGAAACGGATCTTGTTCTTGAGCTTCTTGACGGCGTGTTGGCTGATGGCAAGTACCGGATGACGCTTTCGGGCACAAATGCCATTGTGGATAAGGCGGGTAATCCGCTGGATGGAAACGCCGACGGCATTGGTGGTGACGATTATGTGCACTACTTTACCATCGTCCACTTGGCCAACACCACCCCGGTGGCCGGCAATGACGCTTACGTTATTCTTGAGGACACTCCGCTGGTGATGGCTGCCCTCGATGGAGTGCTGGCCAATGACAGCGATGTGGACGGAGATGCCTTAAGCGCAGTGCTGGTGAGCGGCCCGGCCTACGGCAGCCTAAGCCTCAACGCAGACGGTTCATTTACTTATACGCCTGTGGCCAACTTCAACGGGTCCGATGGCTTCACGTACAAGGCCAATGACGGCCTGGTTGACAGCACCGTAGCAATGGTAGCACTCACGATCACCCCGATGAACGATGAGCCTGTTGCCGGCAATGACACTTACACCACTGCAGAGGACACCCCATTAGTAATCACCGCCCTCAATGGTGTGCTGGCCAATGACAGTGATGTAGACGGAGATGCATTAAGTGCAGTGCTGGTGAGCGGCCCGACAAACGGCCGCCTGACTCTGAACAGCGACGGATCCTTCACCTACACTCCCGGCGCCGACTTCAATGGAACGGACAGCTTCACGTACCGGGCCAATGACGGCCTTGCGGACAGCGCCGAAGCGATGGTCGCGCTCTCGATCACCCCGGTCAACGATGCACCGGTGGCAGGCAATGACACTTACACGACAGCTGAGGACAGCCCGCTGGTGGTGGCAGCCCTCAATGGTGTGCTGGCCAATGATAGCGATGTAGACGGCGACGCCCTGAGCTCGGTGCTGGTCAGCGGTCCGGCCCACGGCAGCGTGGCCTTGAATGTTGACGGATCTTTCACCTACACACCAGCAGCCGACTTCAACGGAACTGATAGCTTTACGTACAAGGCTAATGACGGTCTTGCGGACAGCGCCGAAGCCACGGTAGCGTTCACGATCACGCCGGTGAACGATGCACCGGTTGCAGGCAATGATGCCTACGCCACAGCTGAAGACACCCAATTGGTGATCAACGCCGCAGCGGGCGTCCTTGCCAACGACACTGACGTAGAAGGTGATGCCTTAAGCTCGGTGCTGGTCAGCGGCCCAGCCAACGGAAGCTTGAATCTCAACACGGACGGCTCCTTCACCTATATCCCGGGAGCCGACTTCAACGGCACGGACGGCTTTACGTACAAGGTCAACGACGGTTTTGCGGACAGCACCGTAGCCACGGTAGCACTTACGATCACCCCGGTGAACGATGCACCGGCAGCTGTTAACGATGCCTGCACCACTGCCGAGGACACGGTGCTGGTAGAGACTGTTCTCAATGGTGTGCTGGGCAATGATAGTGACGTGGATGGTGACGCCCTGACTGCCACCCTGGTGAGTGGACCGGCCCATGGCACGCTGACCTTCAATACGGACGGTTCCTTCACCTATACGCCATCTGCCGACTTCAACGGCATGGACAGCTTTACGTACAAAGCCAATGACGGCCTTGCGGACAGCGCTGTAGCGACAGTCGCGCTCACGATCACCCCGGTCAACGATGCACCGGCGGCTGCTAACGATGCTTACACCACTGCCGAGGACACCCAATTGGTGATCAACGCCGCAGCGGGCGTCCTTGCCAACGACACTGATGTAGAAGGCGATGCCTTAAGCGCAGTTCTGGTCAGCGGCCCAGCCCATGGGAATCTGAACTTGAGTGCAGACGGTTCATTTACCTATACTCCGGGAGCCAACTTCAGCGGGGCAGATAGTTTTACCTACAAAACGAATGATGGAACTACAGACAGCACCGTAGCGACAGTAGCACTCTCGATAATCCCGATGAACGATGCACCGGTAGCCGGAAATGACAGCTATACTACTGCCCAAGGCGCTCCATTGGTCGTCGCAGCTCAAGCAGGCGTGCTTGCCAATGACAGTGATGTGGATGGCGAAGCCTTGAGTTCTGTATTGGTCAGCGGTCCGGCTCATGGGAGCTTGAGTCTCAATGCTGACGGCTCATTTACCTATACGCCCGTGGCCAGTTTCAACGGTACCGACAGCTTTACGTACCAAGCGAACGATGGCCTCACAGGCAGCAATATCGCGACTGCGATACTTGCCGTGACTCCCGGGATTTCCGGTGCCGACCTGCTGACGACGGCGGTGTCCGGGCCGGCCAGCGTCAACGCCGGAGACAGCATCAGCGTAAGCGCGACGCTACGAAACCAGGGGGCCCTCGCCGCCGGCGCATCGAATGTCGGGATATACCTCTCCACGAGCGGGACCGCCAACTATGCCAACTACTACCTCGGATCGATCGCCGCAGGCAGCCTGGCCGCCGGCGCGGAGCAGAGCGTAAGCGGGACCCTTGCCGTGGCCGCGAACGTTACGCCGCAGACCTATTACCTCTGGGCGATAGCGGACAGAAACGGCCAGGTGCAGGAGAACAACGAGAGCAACAACAGCGCCGTGGGCAACCAGATCGCGGTGTCGGCCGCGCAGCCAATGCTGGCGTCCGTCGCTCCGACACCGGCAATTGCTGGCGGCGTCAGCATTCTCACGGCAGTGGCTCTCGATCCGATCGTTCAGGAAGCAATCAGGCGCTGGGATGAGGCGCTCCATCTGAGCGAGACCCAGATCGCCCTCCTGACCGAGGTCACTTTCCAGGTCACCGACCTGTCGGGCCTCACCCTTGGCCAAGCCGAGGGTGCTACGATTACCCTCGATATTGACGCCGCCGGCTACGGCTGGTTTATCGACACCACGCCCGGAACGAACAACGAGTTCACCAGACATCATGGCAAAACCGATATGTCAGCTACCCCGTCGAGCGCCGCATTCGGCGACATTGACCTGCTGACCGTGGTCATGCACGAGTTTGGGCATGTGCTGGGTTACTCCGACGTCTCCATCGACGGACAGGGTACGGGCATCATGGATGCAACGCTGGATGCCGGGGAGCGGCTGCTGCCTGGCCCCGTCAAGAAGGCAAAGCGCAGCGCCAAACCCGCCAAGACGCACGAGGCGCTGGTGTTCGACGAGATGAGCGGCGAGTTTGTCAATGCAAACAAGACGCACCGCCGGGCAAAGCAGGACCCGGGGTCCATGCGGTTTGAGCCCCTCTTAACGGGAGCCGCGAAGAGCGCTGTCGAAGAGAAGGACGGCTGGATTGTTGAAGTGTAGCAACAGGTATTTCACCTGATTTCATTTTAAGAGGAGGCGTGACAATGGCAGCACCAGAAAAATCAGCACCGGCAGCAACTGGCACCACGGTCCCCGTCGTGAAGTGGGACGACTCAAGCATGAGCACGACCTATGCCAACGTGTGCAACGTCACGGGGACGCGGGAAGAAGTCGCCCTGCTATTCGGTACGAACCAGACCCTGTACACGGGCCAGAAGGAAGTGACGGTAAAGGTCACCAACCGCATTGTATTGAGCCCCTATGCGGCCAAGCGGTTGCAGGCCCTGCTGGGCGAGGTTATCAAGCAGTACGAGAGCAAGTTCGGAGCGCTTGAGATCCAGGGCCGATCATAAGGTCTGCGGACCCGAAGAGAAAATACATCGCTTTTCGGAAGGAAGATATCGCATGCTGAAAGGGGATAAGACAAAACACGTTGACCGTAGACCTGCCGTCATCTGGGATGTCGCAGATATGACCACGCTGTACGGCGCGGTGTTCGGTATCGAGGTGTTGCGCGGGGAGCTATCCCTGCTGTTTGCCGCAAGGAGCGTCCGCAGGGGCACGCGTGAGGAGGCCGTAATGGTAAGCGACCGGATCATCCTGCACCCCTTTACCGCAAAGCGGCTGCTTGTTCTGCTGCGGAAGACCATGGCAAGGCATCAACTGCCGTTCGGCATGGACAGCAACGACCTGCGCGCGTTCATGGAAACCAAGAACTGATCCGCAGGGTGTGGCGTGACGGAATAATGCGCTGTTCCGAAGAGGAAGGCTGTCAGAGAAAATCCTGACAGCCTATTTTCTGTATGAGACTCGATTAAGTTGTAAGGAGTAAACAGGCAATGGCAGCGCGCTGGGGTTGCAAAGATTTGCATAATATAACAAAATACAGGGGATCAATTCCTTCATTTTCTTTCGCAATGACAGACATTTTATGTTAATATCCTCACCTGATCTGATAGATTTTTACTCTAAAGCATAACAAAAACAATGACAAAGAAAACCGAATCATATCAGTCAACAGAAGATCCTCGCTCCGGCGAGGAGGGTGCCGCGTATCTGGACCAGGAACTCTGGCAGGGGCTGGCCGAAGCCGGCAGCGACGAGGAGTTCTACAGCAGTTGGCTCGGGCTTCAATCTCACATGATCACCGGCGTCCTGGGCGGCATGGTCGTGCTCGGAGCAGCGGACAAGGGACCTTTCACCCCGGCTGCATTCTGGCCTGAAAAGATCGGGGAGACCGGGAATCTCGCACGGGTAACGGAACGCTGCCTGAAAGAGCGGAAGGGTGTTGTTCTCAAGGAAGAGCCCCCCGAAGGCGGGCCTTCCGCGGAGAACAGCGCGTTCCTCGTTGCATACCCCTTGCGGCTGAAAGGAAAACTCCACGGCGCGGCGGCGTTGGAGATAGCGTCCCGTTCCCACAAGGCCCTTCAGCTTGTCATGCGACAGTTGCAGTGGGGTGTGGCATGGCTCGAACACCGGCTGCTCCAGAATGAACTCGAGGGCGACACGGCATCCCAGGAAAGCATCGCAACCGTGCTTGATCTTGCCGCAGGCATCCTGCAGGAGAAGCGGTTTCGGGCCGCAGCCACGTCCTTCGCTACCGTACTCGCCACGCGCTTCGGCTGCGACCGGGTCAGCATCGGTTTTCTCAAGGGCAAGCATGTCAAGGTGCATGCCCTCTCGCACAGCGCCCAATTCAAGAAGCAGATGAACCTCATCCGCGCCATCGGAGCGGCAATGGATGAGAGCGTCGACCAGAGCGCAATTCTGGTCTATCCCGACACGGAAGGCAACGAAGTGCTGCGCGCCCATGCCGCGCTCATCCAGCAGCAGGGCGACGGGGCCGTCTGCACGATTCCTTTTCTCGACGCCGACGGAAAGGGATACGGCGCCATTACCCTGGAACGTTCCGCAGAAAAGCCTTTCGAACCGGAGGAAGTGGAGCTTGTGGACAGTGTGGCCGCCCTGGCCGCGCCCATCCTGAACGAAAAGCGCGAAAACGACAGACTCCTGCTCTGGAAGATCGGCGTGTCACTGAAGGCCCAGCTCCAGAAGCTTACCGGGCCAAGCCACATGCTGTTCAAATTGATCACCGGGGCGGTCCTTCTCACCGTCGTTCTCCTGAGCGTCGTGCGTATTGAGTACCGCATCTCGGCAAAAACGACGATCGAAGGGCACGTGCAGCGGGCGGTGGTCGCGCCCTTCGACGGATACATTCTCGAGGCAGCCCTCCGTGCCGGCGACGTCATCGAGCAGGGCCAGGTCATGTGCAGAATGGACGACCGCGACCTCCGTCTCGAGCTCGTAAAAAGTGAGAGCCAGCGTGCCCAGTACGCGCGCCAGCACCGCGAGGCCATGGCCACGGGCAACCGGGCAACGATGCGGATCGTGGGAGAGCAGATGAACCAGGCCGAGGCCCAGGTTGCGCTCTTGCATGAGCAGATCTCCCGGGCAAAGATCACGGCGCCCTTTACAGGCGTGGTGGTGACGGGCGACCTCAGTCAGCTGCTCGGTTCGCCGGTGGAGCGGGGCAAAGTGCTGTTCGAGGTGGCGCCCCTGGAAAATTACCGGGTCCGGATGCAGGTCAGTGAGCAGGACATTGCCTGGCTCAAGATCGGGCAGAAAGGCCATATGGTGCTCAATTCCCTTCCGGAGCTCGCGTTCCCCGTCACCGTGGCAAAAATAACGCCGGTTTCAACCGCCATCGAGGGCGACAGCTACTTCCTTGCCGAGGCAGCGGTGCAGGAGGTGTCCGATCGACTGCGCCCCGGCATGGAGGGCGTCAGCAAGATCGAGATCGGCAAGCGGAGCCTATTCTGGATACTGATGCACGACCTCATCGACTGGATTCGCCTCTGGTTGTGGTCGTGGCTGCCCTAAGGAAAGAAACATGGCAGAATCCTTTTTCAGCCCCTCCTGGTACCGGGTTGCGAAGCTGCAGCCCCGGCTCCGCAGGCATGCTGATATTCACCGCCATCATTACGGCGGCGAGCTATGGTATGTTCTGCAGGATCACGCGACCGGCAGGTTCTTCCGTTTCACGCCGATTGTGTATTATGTCCTCGGCCTGATGGACGGCAAGCTCACGGTGCAGGATCTCTGGGAGAAGGCTGCCGAACGCTTCGGGGATGACGCGCCCACCCAGGGCGACATGATCCGCGTCCTGAGCCAGCTTCATGCGGCAGACGTGCTGATCTGCGATGTCCCGCCCGATACGGCGGAGCTGTTCAGCCGGTATAAGAAGACCGACCAGAGCACCTGGAAACTCAATCTCCGCTCACCCATGTCTCTCCGGTTTCCCCTCCTTGATCCCGACCGGTTTCTTTCCCGCACGCTCCGGTTCGTCCGGCCGCTGTTCAGCATGTTCGGAGCGATCGCGTGGCTCGTCGTTGTTGCCGTCGCAGGCCTTCTTGCCGCGCGGCACTGGGCAGGACTGACGGAAAATATGATGGACCAGGTGCTGGCGGCGCAGAATCTGTTCGTCATGTGGCTGGTCTATCCCTTTGTCAAGGCGGCGCATGAACTGGGGCATGCCTACGCGGTGAAACGGTGGGGCGGGGAAGTGCACGAGATGGGAGTCATGCTTCTGGTGCTCATGCCGGTCCCCTACGTCGACGCATCCTCTTCCTCCGCCTTTCGCGACAAGAAGCAGCGCATGATGGTGGGCGCCGCAGGCATGATGGTCGAACTCTTCGTTTCATCCCTTGCGCTCTTTCTGTGGATCGCGGTGGAGCCCGGCGTGGTCCGGTCCGTTGCTTACAATATCCTGATCATGGGCGGCATTTCCACGATCCTGTTCAACGGCAATCCCCTGCTGCGGTACGACGGCTATTATATCCTTGCCGATGTTTTGGAAATTCCCAATCTCGCGCAGCGCAGCCTCCAGTACCTGGGATATCTGATCAAGCGGCATCTCTTCGGCCTGACCCATCTGCAGCGGCCCCATGCAGCCCCCCATGAAGTCGCCTGGCTGGTCGGCTATTCCGTGGCCTCCTTCGCCTACCGGCTTTTAATCTACGCGGGAATCATTTTATTTATTTCCACGAAATTCTTCATCGTTGGCGTGCTCCTCGGCATCTGGGCCGCCTTCAGCATGGTGGTTGTGCCGCTGGTGAAGAAAATCCACTATCTTCTGTTCAGCCCCGAGCTGCGTGAAAAAAGGGGCCGTGCGTTGACAACTGCCGGCGGGCTGAGCACGGCGCTGCTGCTCTTCATTTTTCTGGCGCCGGTGCCTTCGTGGACAAGGACCGAGGGCGTTGTGTGGGTGCCCGAGGAAGCCCTGGTGCGCGCGGGCACCACCGGCTTTGTCGACCGCGTGGTCGCGGCTCCCGATTCGGTCGTGAAGAAAGGCGAGCGCCTGATCGAATGCGTCGATCCTCTCCTGAAGGCCGAGGTGCAGGTGCAGCGGGCGGAACTGAACGCGCTGCAAGCCCGGTATAACGCGGAAATATTGACCTTGACCGACCGGGTGAAGGCCCAGGTGACGCAGGAAGAGATCGGTCACGCCAGGGCCAATCTTACGCGCTCCGAGGAGCGTTTGCGGGAATTGACCATCCGGAGCCTGAGCGAGGGCACACTCGTCATTCCCCGTGCGGAAGATCTTCCCGGCCGCTACGTGCGCCAGGGGGAGCTCATTGCCTACGTTCTGAACAACGAGCGAACCACGGTACGGGTGGTCGTACCCCAGACAGACGTGGACCAGATACGGAACCGGACCAGACGGGTGGAGGTGCGGCTTGCCGAACGGGTCAGCGAGGTGGTCCCCGCAAGGATCACCAAGACCACGCCCGGCGCTTCGGAGCGGCTGCCGAGCACCACGCTGGGCAGTTCCGGCGGTGGTGCCATTGCCATTGATCCGCGGGACTCCGAGGGGACGAAAACACTGGAAAAAGTATTCTCCGTGGACATCGAACTGACCAAGCCGGCCGAGACCGTGTACGTGAACGACAGGGTATATGTGAAGTTCGACCACGGTTTCGAGCCCCTTTCCGTGCAGTGGTATCGGAGCCTGCGCCGCCTGTTCCTGAGGTGGTTCAATGTCTAGACTTCTTGTATCTCCCCAGATCGGCCGGGGCTTCTATCCGGAGCGAAGAACGTCGCCGGAGACGAAATTCGATGCCGCGGTGATCAGCATTGCCGGGAACGCCGCCCGTCCTCTTCTCACCAGATACCGGAGGTTCGCGGCCATTGTGCCGCGCGTCAATATGCTGTCCGGTCCTCTTTCCGCATTGAGTGATCAGGCTCTCGGAGAGGAGGCAGAAACGCTGCGGCGCACGCTGCAATCAGGGGGTCTGCAACTCGATAACGCGGCTCGGGCCTTTGCTCTCGTGCGGGAGGTTGCCGGGAGGAAACTCGGCATGCGCCACTTTGATGTGCAGCTTATCGGCGGCTTTGTGCTGCTGAACGGCATGGTGGCGGAGATGGAGACCGGGGAAGGGAAGACCCTCACGGCCACCCTCCCGGCATGCACAGCGGCGCTGGCAGGCATTCCCGTCCATATCATCACCGTGAATGACTACCTTGCCCGCCGGGACGGAGAATCGATGAAGCCGGTATATCAAGCGCTCGGTCTGACCGTGGGCATCGTTACGCACGACATGAGTCTCGAGGACCGCCGCGCGGCATACCGGTGTGACGTGACGTACTGCACGAACAAAGACGTGGTCTTCGATTATCTGAAAGACCGGATTCTGATGCGGCAGCGGCCGGGACACATCCAGATGCGGCTGGAGAAGCTGTCCCGCAAGGACGACCGTCTGGATCAGTTGCTGCTTCGCGGCCTGCCCTTCGCCATTGTTGACGAAGCGGACAGCGTGCTCATCGACGAAGCGCGCACCCCGCTCATCATTTCCGGACCGGCCAATAATAACTGCGAAAAAGAGGGCTATCGCCAGGCGCTGGCCGCGGCCGAACAGCTCCGGCCCGTCGAACACTACCTCCTGAATGCGCCAAAACGGACGATCGAACTGACTGAACGGGGAAAGGAACAGGTCAGGGAACTCATGGTGCCCCTGGGGGGGATCTGGGTCGGAAAATACCGGCGGGAGGACATGCTGCGCCAGGCACTGATGGCAAGGCATCTCTTTGTCAAGGACCAGCACTACATCGTCCGGGACGACAAAGTGCAGATCGTGGATGAATATACGGGACGTGTCATGGCCGACCGCTCCTGGGAGCAGGGTCTCCATCAGTTGATCGAGTGCAAAGAGGGGTGCGAGATCACGAACCAGAATGAGACGCTGGCGCGCATCAGTTACCAGCGGTTCTTCCGCCGGTACCAGCATGTTGCGGGAATGACCGGGACCGCCCGGGAGGTCGCCGGGGAGTTATGGTCCGTCTACCGGCTTCGCGTGGTTCCCATCCCCACCAACAAACCGTCGGCGCGCCGGACGGAACCATTCCGTCTGTATCGGAACGTACAGGTAAAATGGCAGGCAATCGTAGACCGCATTGCCGAGATTCACCGGCAGGGGAGGCCTGTGCTGGTGGGTACCCGTTCGGTCGCTGCTTCGGAGCATCTGAGCGCGCTGCTCGCTGAGGCAGCGCTTCCGCACCGGGTGCTGAACGCACGGCAGGACAAGGAGGAGGCGGACATCATTGCAGAGGCCGGACGGAAAGGCCGGATTACGGTCGCCACCAACATGGCGGGACGGGGGACCGATATCGTCTTGACCCAGGATACACGGGAAGCAGGAGGGCTGCACGTGCTCGCAACGGAGTTTCACGATTCAAAGCGGATCGACCGGCAGCTCTTCGGCCGCTGTGGCCGGCAGGGAGATCCGGGCAGTTATGAGGCGATCGCCTCCCTCGAGGACAGCCTCTTCGCAGGCCATGCCGCCAAACCCGCCGGTCTGCTCGCTCGCCGTCTGGTCAACACCGATACCCGGCTGGGAAGGTACGCGGAAAACGGCCTGGTGGCGCTGGCACAGCGGGCAGCCCAGAGGAAACATTCGCAGGTCCGCCGGGAACTCCTCAAGTTCGACGATTCCATGGAGAGCGCCATGGCTTTCTCCGGTTCCGGCGAGTAGGGCCCGCATGCGCAGATGCGATCTGTGCATCTCCCGGCGGTAACGATCCCCTCGCTGAAACGGCACGCCGGCGCTAACAGAACCGGATATTTTAGAAGACAAACCGCGTCCGGAGAGCCAATTCCTTTTCCACAAGAGCGGGATCGGCCCAGGACGGCGGATTCTTTTTATGGCGTTCCAGAACAGCGGTCTGCAGGTGAGGGACGAAGATCACCTGCCACCGTTTGAGCCTGCCGGTATCTTTCCCCATCCGCACGATATTCCTCGCCCGCTCCAGGGAAAGCGGGTGCCGGTCGCCCTTGAGCGCCCTGGCAAGCAGTTCATTTGATGCGGGATTAGAGAGAAAATACTCCATGAGCGTTCTCAATCGCTCCTGCTGGCCCAGCATCACAAAGAGCATTGCGGCAAACTCATCGGCAATCTCTTCGTTATCGTAAAAAGGGTATCCCCATTGAGAGAGCAGGATATGCCCCGCCTCATGATATGCTGCAAACAAGAGGACGGTAGCGGTCTTTTCCTTATTGCCCATTGTATCGGATATTGCCTTCACGAATTCAAGGCAGAGCACGACACCGTCGGACCCGCTGAACGCACCCGGCTTGCCGCATTTCTTGGCAATGATGGGAAAGGGCTTGAAGATAAACACCTTTCCGAGTTCCGATCCGATGGCGCCCAGGTCCCTGCCGATATTTTCCCCCTGCTCCGTATGCCGGCTCCCCTGGAGCAGCTCCTTGTCGGCGTCGGTGGCGCCGGTTATGGTTGCGTCGATCTTGACGGCGCGGGAACCCGCGCTGTTGTCGAACACCAGATGATAGTTTCCCGTTGCAGGGATCGTCACCGTGAAGTTGAATCGGTCGCGGACCGTGCTTTGGAAGAGAGGGCGGGGAATATCCGGGTATTCCTTATACTGTTCCTCGGTCGCAAACAGGACCGTCACGATCCCGTCAGATCTGATGTCGACTTTCACGACCGAATCTTGGGGAAGAGATTTGAGCCGTACGGCCTTGTACTGGCCGGCGCTCACATCGACAGCCGCTGTCGCTGTTTGTGACTTCGCTTGAATGAGAGGCGGACACGACAGAAGAACGACCAGCAGGAATAAAAATATTTTTTTCATGTGAGTGCTTATCTCCCGCACTAAATTGCATCGAATGATACCATACCCGACAGGTGTTTGTCCACATGCCTCGCTCTGCCCGTGGGGAAAACTGGCTGCGGTTTCAGGATTCACCTGCACATCGGGGGAGAGGGCGTTTTTGGCGTAGTAAAAACACATGCCTTGATCAATCGTTCGCTCCGGTTTATAACATTCATGCTCCTCGTCTTTACCCTGCCACGTTTGTTGCCCGTTCTGCTACATTGTCCGCATCAGACAAAAATCCATTGACAAACCGGTCGCGCTTCACTAATATATAAAAATAATTATATATGAGGTAACGTGATGCTGAAGGAGTTCGCTCATGATCTGGTGTACGACCTGTTCGGGATGGCGCAGGGTGCGCGATTCTCCAGCGCCTTGGAATTCTTCATTTACGACAGCATTAAGATATTTTTACTCCTGTCGGTAATCATCTTCGCTGTTTCCGTCGTCCGTTCCTATTTCCCTCCTGAACGGACCAAGCGCATTCTGTCACATAAACGTGAGTTTATCGGTAATATTCTCGCCGCCCTCCTGGGCATCGTTACGCCGTTCTGCTCCTGCTCCGCTGTGCCGCTCTTTATCGGCTTTGTAGAGGCCGGTGTGCCTCTCGGCGTTACCTTCTCCTTCCTTATCTCTTCGCCCATGGTGAACGAAGTGGCCCTGGTGCTCCTGTGGGGTCTGTTCGGGTGGAAGGTGGCGGCGATCTATATGAGCGCCGGTCTTTCGGTTGCCATCGTTGCGGGGTCCATCATCGGCAGGCTCAAACTGGAGAAATGGGTCGAGGAATATGTCTATACGATACATTCGCTCGGAGCGGCAGCCGGCACGGTCAAACAGACCATGAAGGACCGGCTCGTGTACGCCCGCGCGAATACTGCAGAGATCCTGCAGAAGGTCTGGGCCTACGTTCTCGTCGCCATCGGGATAGGCGGGTTCATCCATGGCTATGTGCCGGAGGACTTCCTGGTCAAGTATGCCGGCCCGCAGAATCCCTTTGGCGTGCCGGTGGCGGTAGCCCTCGGCGTGCCTCTCTATTCCAATGCCGCGGGAGTGATCCCCATCGTCTACGCGCTCATGGAGAAGGGTATGAGCATGGGAACGGTGCTGGCTTTCATGATGGCGGTGACTGCTCTTTCGCTTCCCGAGATGATCATTCTCCGGAAGGTGCTGAAGATCAGGCTCCTCGCCGTGTTCGTGGGGATCATGACGTTTACGATCATCTGCGTGGGATATCTGTTCAACGCGATCTTGTAGAAGGTGGGAAGCGATGAAGACGATCGTTATCGAATGGCAAAGGTTGCTGGATGAACAGAAGCAGACTTGTCCCCGATGCGGCTCCACAGAAGAGGAGGTAGAAAAGGCAGTACAGGAGCTCAACCGGTTGCTCAAACAATCCGAAATTGTCGTCAACCTGGTTAAGAAGGCCATAGACCCTGCGAGCTTCCAGAAGGATGTGCTTCAGTCCAATAAGATCCTGATCGCCGGGAAGACCCTTGAAGAATGGCTCGGGGCCAGAACCGGCCAAAGCAAATGTTGTGAGACGTGCGGAGACGCGGAATGCAGAACTGTTGAGTACGCCGACGAGACCCATGAGGCGATACCCGCTGATCTGATCGTCAGGGCCGGACTCGCAGCCGCAGCGCGGCTATTCGGTGTGAAACTGCCGCAAATGACCGAGCGAAAACCGGTAGTAAAGATAGTATCCAAGAGGAGGTGACGGTATATGGAAATTAAAGTGCTCGGACCGGGTTGCGCGAATTGCCGCAAAATGGAAGAGACCGCGAAGACCGCAGTGAAAGAACTCGGCATCGAGGCAAAGATAGAGAAGATCACGGACATCGGCCAGATCGCCATGCACGGCATTCTCTCAACGCCCGGTCTCATCGCAAACGGCAAGATCAAGCATTCAGGCAAACCGCTCCCGAGCCTGGAGAAGGTGAAGGCGTTGATCAAGGGCGAGCGTAATGTCAGTGTGGAGTGCGAAGTGATGAGTGCGGAGTGAAAACCATGGAAGAACTTCTGCTGGTATTTAAAGCTCTTTCCGACGAAACCAGGCTCCGGATCATAAAGCTTCTGGAGCAGGGTGAACGGTGCGTATGTGACATAACTGCGGCGCTGGATATGGTGCAGCCGAAGGTGTCTTTCCATCTCAGCGCTCTGAAGGAAGCAGGGCTTATCAAGGACCGAAAACAGGGGAAATGGATACATTACCGTCTCGACGACAAAGACCTGTTCCGCAGAATGCTGATCCTCTCGGCTTGTGAGCGGATGCAGGATAGTACCATATCCGGGGACAGGAAACGGCTTGACGCTTTTCTCGGAAAAAAAGAACAGGGTGAGAAGGTCGTTGCCCTGAAAACGAAAGGCCGCTGCTGCGCTTGAATAAAAGGGGAGGTATGCAATGGCTGAAGCTACGGAGAAGAAGCTTTCTTTTGTTGACCGGTTTCTTACCCTGTGGATCTTTGCGGCGATGGCGCTTGGCGTCGGCCTGGGGTTTTTCATCCAGGGCACGGAATCTTTTATCAACAGCTTTCAGGTCGGCACAACCAACATTCCCATCGCCATTGGCCTGATCCTGATGATGTACCCGCCCCTTGCGAAGGTGAAATATGAGGAGCTCAGCGAGGTCTTCCGCAACAAAAAGGTCCTGGGGCTCTCGCTCGTGCAGAACTGGGTCATCGGCCCGATCCTGATGTTCGTTCTTGCGATCATCTTTCTCCGGTCCTATCCCGAGTACATGGTCGGCCTCATCATGATCGGTCTTGCGCGGTGCATCGCCATGGTCATCGTCTGGAACGACCTTGCCTGCGGCGATCCCGAGTACGCGGCCGGTCTCGTGGCGTTCAACTCGATCTTTCAGGTCCTTTTCTTTTCCGTCTATGCCTATATCTTCATAACCGTGCTGCCGGGCTGGTTCGGGCTCAAGGGTGTTGTCGTCGATGTCACCATCGGCCAGATCGCCGAGAGTGTGTTCATCTACCTCGGCATTCCTTTTATCGCCGGGATTATCACCCGGTTCAGCATGATAAGGATCAAAGGCAGAGAATGGTATGAGAAGGTCTTCATACCGAAGATAAGCCCGATCACCCTGATTGCGCTGCTGTTCACGATTGTTGTTATGTTTTCCCTCAAAGGAAACTATATCGTAAAGCTGCCGGTCGACGTTATCCGGATCGCGATTCCCCTGCTGATCTATTTCGTAGTCATGTTCCTTGTCTCATTTTACCTGGGAAAAAAGATCGGGGCGGATTATCCGAAGACCGCGACGCTCGCCTTTACCGCGGCGAGCAATAACTTTGAACTGGCGATTGCCGTGGCAGTGGCCGTGTTCGGGATCAATTCAGGGGCCGCCTTCGCAGCAGTCATCGGGCCGCTGGTCGAGGTTCCGGTGCTGATCGGGCTTGTGAATGTGGCGCGGTATTTTCAAAAGAGATATTTTTCAGTCGAGTATTGCAGGGTAACCAAGACTGCATCGTGATCACGGTAATCTAAGGAGAACCGGCATGAAATTCTGGAAAGCATGTTTGGCTGTCTTTATAGTAATTCTGTCCCTTACCGGCTGCAGCCAGGCGAACGACGTTGACAACGTGCTTGCACAGGCAAAAAAGGACGGCAAGGCCGTTATGCTGGAGCTGGGCTCCGTGGGCTGCATCCCCTGCGAACAGATGAAGCCGGTGATGGACAAGCTCAGATCCGGCTACAAAGACAAACTGGAAGTCTATTTTGTCGACGTAAAAAGAGACAATGCGGCAGGTCGGCGGTTTGGCGTGTATATGATCCCAACGCAGGTATTCCTGGACAAGAGCGGCAAGGAATTCCACCGGCACGTGGGCTTTTATCCCTATGAAGAGATCGCACCAATGCTCAAGAAGGCGGGGATATGACAACGGACACGGTGACGGGGAGACAGGGGGACGCAGTGAAAAGGAGAGCTGGGGAATCGGGGAATACATGATGGAATCATTGCTGAACAACATCCAGTCGATCATCCAGAACGATCACGGCCTGGCCTTTCTGGCCGTCTTTCTCGGCGGTCTGCTATCAGCGGCCAGCCCCTGCGTGCTGGCGGCCATACCGCTGATCATCGGCTACGTGGGCGGGTACTCTGGGGGAGAGAAGAAAAAGGCCGCGGTCTATTCGCTCGTGTTCATTCTCGGGCTCTCGATCACCTTTACGGTCCTTGGCGCCGCGGCATCGGCCATGGGCCGATTCCTGTCTTTTGCGGGCCAGTGGCTGTATCTCGGCCTCGCAGTGACCGCCGTGGCCATGGGGCTCCACCTGATGGGCCTCATCTCGATCCCGCTGCCGTTCCAGAAAACGCGGAAGGTGAAGTCCCGGGGTCTCTGGGGCGCATTTCTCCTCGGGCTTCTGACCGGCACGGTCTCGTCTCCCTGTGCAACTCCGGTGCTCGCCGTGATCCTCGCGTATGTTTCGACACAGGGCGATGTTCTCTACGGCGGATCGCTTCTCTTTGTATATGCCGTAGGCCATTGCGCGTTGATCTTCATTGCCGGTCTTTCCATCGGGCTGACGGAGAGCATTATAAGCTCGAAAGGTGCTAAGAATTTCTCCACCTACTCGAAGCAGTTCAGCGGCTTGCTCCTGGTCATGATCGGGCTCTATTTTATGGTAACAAGCATCTAAGCATTCCCGATGATCAGAAAAGGGTGATCTCTGTCTGAGTCTCAACAAGATTTCGCGGGACTCTATGGTGAGCATTATCAACCAGTTGATAGCGTAAAATACGCGTTACCTGCTCTTTGAAAAAGAGAGCATCTACTGTATCCTTTTTGGGTCTTGGCAAACTCAATAAGGAGGTGACAGATAGATGCTCCCAGGAGAACAGGGTCTC
>Ga0102851_10000009_pt1 | contig 61240 bp, 40 predicted proteins | sample Mud3Dept3metaG_FD_79558 | JGI IMG/M metagenome (GOLD analysis project Ga0102851, IMG submission 79558) | Freshwater wetland microbial communities from Ohio, USA, analyzing the effect of biotic and abiotic controls - Mud 3 Core 4 Depth 3... | ecosystem: Environmental > Aquatic > Freshwater >... | reverse complement strand
AGGCGCATCACCCGGGTCGCGCGGCGCACGGGGTCGTAGTGCATCGTCGCCTGCACGACGCGGCCGCCGCCGTCGAGCAGCGCGGCCTGGCGCGCGATCTCCGCGTAGAGCGCTTCCTCCACGAAGCGGAAGCTGTTCAGGTTCTTGAGTTCCGTGCGCGTCCCGAGTTGCGCGGCGCCGTGGCGGCGCAGAGAGACGTTCGCGTCGCAGCGGAACTGTCCCTTCTCCATGTCGGCGTCGGAGACGTCGGCCCAGCGCAGCAGCGCGCGCAGCTTGCGCAGGTACGCGGCGGCTTCCTCGGGCGAGCGCAGGTCGGGCTCGGAGACGATCTCGAGCAGCGGCACGCCGGCGCGATTCAGGTCAACGTGCGAACCCGCCGAGCCGGCGATCGCCGCGTCGTGGATCGACTTGCCGGCGTCCTCTTCGATGTGGATGCGCGTCAGCCCGACACGGACCGTGTGCGGCGTTCCGTCCGCGGACGGAGCTTCGATCTCGAGCCAGCCTTCGGTCGCGAGCGGTTCCTCGTACTGCGAGATCTGGTAGCCCTTGGGGAGATCCGGATAGAAGTAGTTCTTGCGCGCGAAGATCGAGCGCGAGTGCACCTTGCAGTGCGTCGCGAGCGCCGCGCGCACACCGAGTTCGACGGCGCGCCGATTCAGCACTGGCAGCACGCCGGGCATCCCGAGATCCAGCGGATGTGTGGCGTGATTGGGCAGCTCGCCGTAGCGCACCGGCGCCGGGCTGAAGAGCTTCGACGCGGTGCGCATGTGCACGTGCACTTCGAGGCCGATCACGACCTCGTAATCGCCGCGCGGCTGAAGTCGCGCGCTCATTTGGCGCGCTCCCAGTCCAGCGCGGGATGCTGCTCATGCCACGCCGTGCGGCGCTGGTAGGCGTCGGCGACGCGCAACAGCGTCGCTTCGTCGAGCGCGCGGCCGAGCAATTGCAGCCCGACGGGTAATCCGTTCGCGAAACCGCAGGGAACCGAGAGGCCGGGGATTCCCGCGAGGTTCGCGGAGACGGTGTAGATGTCCGAGAGATACATCTTCAGCGGGTCGGCGGTCTTCTCACCGATGCGAAACGCAACCTCGGGCGCCGTCGGCGTCGCGATCAGATCGCAAGCGCCGAAGGCTTGCTCGAAGTCGCGGCGCAGCAGCGTGCGCACCTGCATCGCCTTGCGGTAGTAGGCGTCGTAGTAGCCCGCCGAGAGCACGTAGGTGCCGAGCAGGATGCGGCGCTTCACCTCGGCGCCAAAGCCTTCGGAGCGCGTGCGGCGGTACATCTCGCCGAGCGAATCCGCTTCCGCGCGACGCCCGAAGCGCACGCCGTCGTAGCGGGCGAGATTGCTCGACGCCTCGGCCGTCGCGATCAGGTAGTAGGTGGCGATCGCGTACGGCGCGTGCGGCAGCGTAACCTCGCGCGTCTTCGCCCCGGCGCGCTCGAGCTCGGCGACCGCTTCGCGCACGCGCGCCAGCACCTCGGGATCGGCGCCTTCGGCGAAGTACTCGCGCGGCAGACCGACGACGAGGCCGGCGACGTCGCCGCGCTGCGCAGCCGCGAAGTCCGGAACCGGCTCGGGCAGCGACGTCGAATCGGCCGGGTCGTGGCCGGCGATCGCCGCGAGCGCGAGCGCGCAGTCGCCGGCGGTGTGCGCAAACGGACCGATCTGGTCGAGCGACGACGCGAACGCCACCAGCCCGTAGCGCGAGACGCGGCCGTAGGTGGGCTTCATGCCGACCACACCGCAATGCGACGCCGGCTGGCGGATCGAGCCGCCGGTGTCGCTGCCGAACGCAATCGGCACGATGCCCGCGGCGACCGCCGCGGCCGAGCCGCCGGAAGAGCCGCCGGGCGTGCGCGTGGGATCCCACGGATTGCGCGCGGCGCCGTAGACCGAGTGCTCGGTCGACGAGCCCATCGCGAACTCGTCCATGTTGGTGCGGCCGACGATCACCGCGCCCGCGGCGCGCAGCTTTGCGACGACGGTACCCTGGTAGGGCGCGACGAAGCCCTCGAGGATCCGCGATGCACAGGTACAAGGCTCGCCTTCCTGCACCATCAGGTCCTTGATCGCGACCGGGATGCCGTCGAGCGGCGAGCGCGGGTCGCCGCGTGCGCGTCGCACGTCGGCTTCGCGGGCGTCGGTGCGCGCGCGTTCGGGTTGCAGGTGCACGAAGGCGCCGAGCCCGGCCGCCGCTTCGGCGCGCGCGAGCGCCGTTTCCACGAGCGTCGCGGACGCGACGCGCCGGGCGTCGAGGTCGGCGCGCATCTGCGCGGCGGTCGCGAAGCGATCGCCGGCCACTACGTCTCGTCCTCGTCCAACACCTTGGGCACCACGAACGCGAAGTCGGAACGCTCGGGTGCGTTCGCGAGCGCGCGCTCCGGGTCGAGCGCCGCGACTGCACGATCCTCGCGGAGCGGGGTAGCGACGGGAATCGCGTGGACGGTCGGCTCGACCCCCGTCGTGTCGAGCGTCCGCAGCGCTTCGACATAGCCGAGGATCGCTTCGAGTTCGGCGGTCATGCGCTGGACCTCGCCGGCGTCGAGTTCGAGGCGCGCGAGATCGGCGATCCGCTCGACTTCGGCGGGCTGCATGCGCGACATGGCCGCAACGTAGCGGGCAACTCATGATCCTCGCCGCTCGCCGTTGGCTCGCTACGCGGGACGGGACGAGCATCGGCTCGGGTCGCGGCGGTTGCTCGTGCCCTTTCCGAGCACTAGCCTGCGGCGCCAAATGTCTGAATCCTCACATGGTTCTGCGCCGGGAACCGAAACCGCTCCGGCGTCACCCACCGCTCCTTCCGATTCCGAGGTCTTGGCTGCTCTTCCCGACGACGTCGTCGCCGGCATCCGCGAGCTCGGCTGGACGTCGCTGATGCCAGTCCAGACCGCCGTGATCCCGTTCATGCTCGCGCAGCGCGACCTGTTCGTGCAGGCGCGCACCGGCTCGGGCAAGACGGGCGCCTTCGGCATCCCGATCATCGCGTCGATCGACACCGAACTCGCTGCGACGCAGGCGATGGTACTCGAACCCACGCGCGAGCTGGCCAACCAGGTCGCCACCGAGATCATCACGCTCGGCAGGCACAAGGGCGTGCGCTGCCTGCCCATTTACGGCGGCGTCGGCTACGGCCCACAGAATGAAGGGCTCGCCGCAGGCGCGCACGTCGTCGTTGGCACGCCGGGCCGCATCCTCGATCATCTCGGCAACGCCCGCCTGAACCTCGATCACCTGAAGTTCTTCGTGCTGGACGAGGCCGACGAACTGCTCTCGCTCGGCTTCTGGCCCGACATGCGCGAGATCGAGAAATACCTGCCGCCCAAGGAGAGGCGCCAGACCTGCCTCTTCTCGGCGACGATGCCCGAAAAGGTGCGCGCGCTGACGCGCATCTTCCAGCGCGACCCCGAGTTCGTGACGCTCTCCGAGGGTCAGATCGGGCCTGCCGAGATCGAGCACTTCTTCTATCTGGTGACGGCCAAGGAGAAGGAGCACGCGCTGGTGCGTATCCTCGAATACGAGGACCCCGAGAGCGCGATCATCTTCTGCAACACCCGGGACGACGTCCATTACGTGACGGGTTTCCTGCAGCGCCGCGGCTTCGACGCGGACCAGATCTCGGGCGACTTGCAGCAGGCAGCGCGCGAGCGCGCGATGGCGCGCATCAAGGCCGGCGAGGTGCGCTTCCTGGTCGCCACCGACGTCGCCGCGCGCGGTATCGACATCTCGGACCTCACCTGCGTGATCGGCTACGCCACACCGGACCAGCCCGAAACCTACGTGCACCGCACCGGCCGCACCGGCCGCGTGGGCAAGGCAGGCCTCGCGCTGTCGCTGGTGTCGGCACTCGACATCGGAAACTTCCGCTATCTCCAGAACGTGAACCGCATCACGATTCCCGAGCGCAAGCTCCCGACCGAGGAGGATCTGCGAGAGCGGATGCGCGAACGCCTCGCCGTGAAGGTCGAGCAGGAGATGCGCAGCGTGCCGGCGTCCGATCGGGATTGGAAGATCGACCGCTTCGTGCCCGTCGTACAGACGATGGGCGAGAGCGACGAGGGACGCCGCGAACTGGCGGCGATCTGCGCGGCCTACATGCGGGAGCATCGCCCGCAGACGACCGTTTCCGACGTCGAGCCCGCGCCGCAGCCCGAGTACCGCAGCCCGCGACCGGGTGGCGGCGGCGGCGGTGGCCGCAGTCGCAGCGGCGGTGGTGGCGGCGGTGGACGGCGCGGTGGAGGAGGCGGCGGCGGCCGCCGTGGCGGACGGCGCTAGCGGTGCCGGGCGTCAAGTTATTCGCTCGTCAAGTTTTGGGTGGCGGCGGGCGGCGCTAGCAGCCTGACTCACTCGAGACGGGTCCGTTGAGCTCGGGGCCGATGCGCGCCCCGCCGTACCTGCTCTCGATCGTTGCTGCGAGGCGCGCGGGCGGTGGACTCGTCCGAAACGTCCTCGGCGGATGGAGGCCAGCGGCTTCGCGACGTGAGTTGGCAGGCCGCCTGCGGATTGTTTCGGCCGAGTCCCCCGCCCGCGCTCGGCTTTCCGTCTTTCGTTCATGAACGGAAGTCCTAGAACGATTGCGAGTAGCGGGGGCGAGGCGTTCGGCCAGAACAATCCGCAGGCGGCCTCGAAATTCCGACGCGAAGCTGCGACACCTCGTCCGCCGAGGACGTTCTGGACGAACGTCACGCCCCCGCGCCCCACGCGTCGGCTTCGGAGACATGTGAGCCATCTCGGTCATTCCAGGGAAGCGATCGCAGCTACTCGCGCCGGTGTTCCCAGACTACATACGCCGCCCATGGCGTGGCGCCGTCCCAGAGCGGGCGCTCGTTCCACATCGCGCGCGCGGGCTTGCCCTCGAGGATCCGGACGCTTCGATCGGCCGCGAACGGCAACACCGCAGCGACGTCGTAGCCGCGCTCGAGGCGATCGCGCAGACCGCGCTTCAACGCGGGTGGCGTGCCCGGCCCTTCGAGCAGCGAGGTTTGCACGAAGACGCCGACCACGTAGCGCGGCGGCGCCGCGTCGAACTCGCCGAGCGCCTCGCTCTGCCGGGCTGCCACGGCCGGCAGCGCCATGGTGAGCGGGTACACATAGACGTAGCGGCTCGCGCTGCTGCGGCCCGCGTAGAAGAGCAGCTCCGGTTCGGAGCCGTAGATGAAGACGCGCTCCTCCGGCGCCGAGTGCGCGGCGATCCAGGCACCGAGCGCGGGCGCTTCCGGAAACGGATTCGAGCCGTAGATGCGATGCAGCCTGGCTTCGTGCCGCGCCGGCCCGAAATACCACCAGCTCGCCGCGACGCCGTGCGCGACGAGCGACAGCGCCGCGATCGGCGCGAACACGCGCGCGATCCCGTGCCCCCCGAACGCGATCCGGCCGATCGCATCGAGCCCCATGGCGGCCAGCAGCGCCAGCGGCGGCAGTGCGAGCGCGAAGGTGTGCTGGCGGAAATAGCCGCCCATCGCGATCGCGGGCAGCGACGCCGCGAACCAGGCCGCGACCCAGCCGAGTCGGCGCCGCGTGCCGGTTGGCGGGCGCGCAGCGCCGAGCAGCGCCAGCGGCGCTGCGAGCGCGGCCCCGTAGAGCGGCCCGAGCGGCCGCAGCGTCGGACCGAAGTGGGCGGCGAAATAGCGAGGATAGTCGGCGAGCCGGGTGTCGCCGGCGTAGGCGAGGTTGTTCCAGACGACCGCATCGAAGAACGCCTGTCCGGCTCCGTGCGCCGCGAGGTAGAGCGCGACCGGCGCCAACGCCGCCGCGACGCCGCAGGCTGCCGCAATTCCGTGTGCGAGCGGGCGGCCCGCAAGAGAAGCCGCCGTCGCGATCTCGAACGCGACGATCGGCGCCGTCACCGGCTTCAGCAGCAGCGCCATCCCGCCGAGCACGCCGACCGCCAGCGAGAACGCGAGCCGCCGCTGCGTCCCCGCGACGAGCGCACACAGCGCGCCGAAGCTGATCGGCGCGAGCGCGACCTGCTCGGTGTTGACCGCATTGCCGAGCCAAGCCGGATCGGACGAGAGCAGCGCGCCCGCGAAGGCCGCGGCAACGCCCACCGCGGGCGAGAAGAGCCGCGCGCCGATCCAGACCAGCGCGCCGAGCGCCGCGATCGTCGCGAGCTGCGCACCCCAGCGCACGGCGGCCGGCGTCTCACCGCCTAGTTTCATTGTGACGGCGTAGAAGGCGAAGACGCCCGGCGGCTTCTGGTCGAAGGCGTCGCGGTAGGGCACGTCGCCGGCGAGCCAGCGCTGCGCGATGTATGCGTACTCGCCTTCGTCGCGTTCGAAGGGAAGATCCGCAACGGGAGCGCGCAGCGCGCAGGCGAGCACCGCGGCCGCGACCCATCCCACGAATGCGAACCGCAGCTCCGGGCTCGACGACTGCTCCACCTGGACCCTCCAAGAGGTTCCGCACCGATCGACGCACGGATGTGTCGTCAGCTCGCGGAGTCGAGCGTGAAGCGCGTGGAGCCGCTGCCGGCAACGTCGATCACGAGCGTCCGCGCCGTCGGATCGAGGCGGACGACGAGGCCCGCGCCGCCCGCTGGCGGTGCGTCTCGGCGCTGGCGCTTCTCGCCGTCGATCTCGAGCGCGGCGCTGGCGCCCGCGGCGTCGCGGAAGACGAGCAGCGCACGGCCGCCACCGGGGCGGTGTTCGCACCAGTCGAGCGCTTTCTCGACGCGGTCGAGGCGCTCGATGCATTGCTCGAGCAGCAGCAGACCGGGTGCGGCGCAGCGCTCGTCGCGAGCGGGCGCGGCGAGCGGAATCGCAACGCCTGCGAGACCGCGGTCGTTCACGCCCGCGAGACCGCCGACGTGCGCAGGTCGCGCGAAGCTGAGGTTCGGGTAACCGCCGTCCGGTGTGCACTGGCGCACCACGAAACCGGTGAGCGGCCACGGCGAGGCGACGCGCAGCTCGAGCGCGGCGCCGGCTACACCGCCCTCACAGTGCAACGCTTCGGGCGCGTCGGCGCCGAGTTCCGCGGCGAGCGCTTCGATGAAAGCAGCGGGCGCAACGCCGGCGCCGGCGGCGAGGCCGGCCACCCGCTCGGCGAGATGCGGGAAGTGACGGGCGAGATCGCGCGCGAACGCGGCGCGCGCCGGCGAGTCGTCGCGGCGCAGCGCGCGCAGGCGGTTGCGCAGATCCATCGCTGCGGCGAAGCCGCTGGCGCGCGCGTCGGCGCGGATCTCGTCGCGACAGCCGCGGCCCTGGTCGAGTCCGAGGTCGCGCGGAGCCCCCGCGCAGCGCAGCAACGGCGTCGCGCGCATTCCTGCTAGTGGCTCGCGCCGAACTCGACCCACTCGACGAGCCCCTCGTTGAGTGCGCCGGTGCGGTAGCCCTCGAGGTCGAGCGAGACGTACCGGAAGCCGAGCGGCTTGATCGCGGCGACCAGCGCACGCGCCATCTGCGGCTCGAGCGCGCGAGCGAGTTCGCTCGGGTCGATCTCGATGCGCGCCAGCTCGCCATGGTGACGCAGGCGCAGCTGCCGGAAGCCGAGCGCGCGCAGGCGTTCTTCCCCCTGCTCGACCTGCCGCAGTCGCTCGGCCGTCACCTCGGTGCCGTACGGAAGTCGCGAGGAGAGACAGGCGGAAGCCGGCAGATCGGCCGTCGGCAGTCCCGCGGCGCGTGACAGCGCGCGGATCTCGGCTTTCGAGAGCGCGACGTCGAGGAACGGCGAGAGCACGCCGCGTTCGGCCGCGGCGCGATGGCCCGGGCGGAAGTCGCCCGTGTCGTCGGTGTTGATCCCGTAGGCGACGGCGCGGAAGCCGAGCTGGTCGCGCAGCTTGCCGAGCACCTCGAAGAGTTCCGACTTGCAGTGGTAACAGCGGTCCGGGTTGTTCGCGCGGTAGGCGTCGCTCTGCATTTCGTGCGTCTCGACGAAGCGGTGCGCGATCGAGAAGCGCGCGACGACCTCCTCTGCCATGCGCCGGTGGTGCTCGGGATAGGAAGCCGACACGGCGGTCACCGCGAGCGCGTCGGCGCCGAGCGCCTGGCTCGCGGCGTGGGCGAGGTAGCTGGAGTCGACGCCGCCCGAGAACGCCACCAGCACACGACCGGCGCTGCGCAGTCGCTCGCGCAGCGCGGCGTCCTTGGCAGCGAGATCAGCAGGAATGCCGGGCACGAAAGCGAGGGTAAGAGTGCCCTCGGAACCGGTCAACCAAGCGCTGCCCGAGCCGCGATCCAACCGGTATGATGCGTAACCAGGGGGGCATCGAGATGGCGAAGCTTCGCGTTGGACTCGTGTACGGCGGTCGCTCGGTCGAGCACGAGGTTTCGATCGCCTCGGCGACGTCGATCCTGCGCAACCTCGATCCCTCGCGCTACGAGGTGTGGCTGGTCGCGATCGATCACGACGGCGCCTGGCGCGTCGGCGCCCCGGGCACGTCGCTCGAAGGGGCGATGCAGCGCGGCGCCGCGGTGGTGCTGCCGCCAACGCCCGCCGCGAACGCGCTGCGTCGCGTCGCCGGTGGCGATGCCGTTGCGGTCGACGTGCTCTTCCCGATCGTCCACGGCCACGGCGGCGAGGACGGCTCGCTGCAGGGCCTGCTCGAGTTGGCCGGCCTGCCGTACGTCGGTTCGGGCGTCGCGGGCTCCGCGATCCAGATGGACAAGGAGATCGCGAAGCGCTTGCTCAGCTTCGCAGGGCTTCCGGTGACACCCTGGCGTGTGCTTCACTCGCACGAACTGGCGCGCGATCCGAAGGGCGTCGCGACCCGCGTCGCCGGCGAGCTGGGGCTTCCGGTCTTCGTGAAGCCCGCGAACTCGGGTTCGTCGGTCGGCATCCAGAAGGTGACGAAGCTGCAGTCGCTGCCGCGCGCGCTGGCGGAAGCGAGTCGCTACGACACCAAGCTGCTGGTCGAGACCGCGCTCGACGCGCGCGAGATCGAGGTTGCGGTGCTCGGCAACGAGGACCCCGAGGCGTCGCTGCCCGGCGAGATCCGCACGCGTCGCGACTTCTACGACTACGAGGCGAAGTACGTCGACGAGAGCACCGATCTGCTCGTGCCCGCGCCGCTCTCCGAGAGCGAGAGCGACGCCGTGCGCGACTCCGCAATCCGCGCCTACCGCGCGCTCGAAGGCGCCGGCCTCGGGCGCGTCGACTTCCTGATGGAGCGCGCGACGGGCATGTTCTACGTGAACGAGTTGAACAGCCTGCCCGGCTTCACCGAGGTGTCGATGTACCCGCGCCTCTGGGAAGCGACCGGCCTCCCCTATCCGCAGCTGCTCGATCGGCTGATCGAACTGGCGATCGATCGCCACCGCAGGCGCGCGGCGCTCGAGACGACCTTCCGCAAGTTGGGACGCTGAAGCGCAGAGCCCGCCGGCTTCGGGTACCCGCTCACTTGATCTCGTAGCCGAGTGCGCGGAGCTGGTTCAGTTCCATCTCGTCGAGATGGACTTCTCGGGGTTTGCCCCAGCTGGCAGGGGGCAGGTTGAGGTAGCCGTCCAGCGACTGGGCGAGTTCCAGCGGAAGCGTCCGTGTTCCGCCGTTCTTCGGCAACGCCAGATTCTTCGCCTCCCAGGGATCCTGGGTGTGGTCGTAGTATTCGACGTCCTGTTCCTTGCCCGGCGCGAGCTGTCGCGTTGCGCGGTAGGGCCCCTGCGTCACGGCGATGAGTCGGTCCGGGTCGACATTCGGGCGAGCCCAGGAGCGGTCGATCTCCGCGAACGCCGGGCGGTCGAACGCGACGCTCTCGCCGCGAGCGGCGGCCTCGATCAGCGGAAGCAGCGAGCGGCCGTCGGCATCCGCGAGCGCCGGCAGACCGAACAGGTCGAGGATCGTCGGCCAGATGTCCACGTTCGCCACCGTCTGCGGCACGACGATCCCGGGCGACAGCTCGAACGGCAGCGAGAGGATCAGCGGAACCTCGGCGACCTCGCGGTACAGCGTCCGGGCGTGACCCTCGAGCCCGTGCTCGCGGAAGCCTTCGCCGTGGTCCGCGGACACGATGATGACCGTCTTGCGCTGCAAGTCGCGGTCCTGCAATTCGTTCAGCACGGCCCCAACGTTGCGGTCCACCCAGTGGATGGCGTTGTCGTACACGTCCGCGTAGCTGGTCCCGAACCTGCCCGAGACCTCGTCGTACGCGTACTGATGGACGTCCATGTAATGGAGGTAGAGGAAGAAGCGCTTGTGCCCGTAGGCCGCCAGGAACTCGGATGCGGCGCGCGTCAGGTCTTCGTCGGTGCCGACCAGCGCACCCGCCGACGCCGTGCGCTTCTGGAAGCCATTCGGTCCCGGAAGCGGCTTCGGCCGGATGTAGGTGTTGAAGCCCTGCTGAAAGCCGAAGTTCGGCGCCACCCATCCGTTTCGCCAGATCCCGACCGTGTAGAAGCCCGCCTGCTGGAAGAGCTCCGCGGGCATCGTGGCCTCCGGCGGGATCGAATGCATCCAGCGCGCGATGCCGGTGCGGCCCGGCCAGGTGCCGGTCCACATCGACGCCATCGACGCCTTGGTCCAGCTCGATTGGCTGACCGTGCGGGCGAAGCGGATCCCCGTGCTGGCGAGGTCGTCCATCACGGGACTCGTCTCGCGGGGGTCGCCGTAACAATGGAGGTGGTCGGCGCGCAGCGTGTCGATCACCACGAAGACGACGTTGGTGTCCTTGCGCTGCGCGAGCGCGCGGATGTCGCTGACGGACCCGTGCGGGCGAGTCGGCGTCCGCACCTCGACGTAGCTGACGAGCAGCACGACCAGCAGCAACCCGGCCAGGCTGAAGTAGGTCCAGGGCGAATCGAGCAGGCGCTTCAGCACGATTGATTTCGCCCCCAGAAACTCGGCGCGAAGGGCCCGGCATCCTAGACGAGCCGCAACGGTGCGGCCACCAGCCGATGCGCCGCTTGGAGGATCGGAGGCCCGGCTGCCAAGATCGACACTCCGATGTGTCCAACGCCGCGCGTCACGAAACGCCGCCTGTAGCCTGGGGCCGACGCGTACCAGAGCCGTGCCTGCTCTCGATCGGTGCTGCGCGGCGCGCGGGCGGTGGACTCGTCCGAAACGTCCTCGGCGAACGGGCGCCGCGGCTTCGCAGCGAGAGTTGGCAGGCCGCCTGCGGATTGTTTCGGCCGAGTCCCCCGCCCGCGCTGGGCTTTCCGTCTTTCTTTCATGAACGGAAGTCCAAGAACGAATGGCAAGTAGCGGGGGCGGGGCGTTCGGCCAGAACAATCCGCAGGCGGCCTCGAAACTCCGACGCGAAGCTGCGACACATCGTCCGCCGAGGACGTTCTGGACGAACGTCACGCCCCCGCGCCTCACGCGGCGCGTTGGCCCGAGTTTCCCCCGCGCGTATAATGCCGCGTTCCGTTGGAGGGAGGACACCGCTCCGATGCCCTCGCGTCCCCATTCTCACCTCGACGCTCGACCCGCCGCGCGAAGCGGATTGCGTGTTCGAGCGTGCTTCACGCTGCCTGCGCGCGCATCGCGTGCCAGCGCGATCGCGGCGGCGCTGCTGTTGTTTGCGGCTTGCGCGGGCAGCGTCGAAGATCGGCTCGCAGAGATCCACGGGCTGCAGGACGCCGGGCAGTTCGGCGAGTCGGTCGCACCGCTCCGAGAGTTGCTCGCCGAGAATCCCGAGCAGGGCGAAGCGAACTACCTGCTCGGCGTCGCACTGGTGCAGACGGGACAGCTCTCACTCGCGGTGTGGCCGCTCGAGAAGGCGAGTTCCGATCCCGGTCAGGCGGCGAGTGCGGGGCTGCTGCTGGCATCGACCTTTCTCGCGCTCCAGTCGCACGACGACGCGGTTCGCGTCGCGACGAAGCTGCTCGAACAGGATCCCGCCCGCGTCGCCGCGCTGAAGGTTCGCGCGCAGGCGCTGCTGGGCGCCAATCGGCGCGAGGAAGCGCTGAAGGACACGATCCGCCTGCGCGAACTCGCGCCCGACGACTATTCCGCGCTGCTGATGCACGCGACGATCCTGGCCGAACTCGGCCGGATCGAAGAGGCCGAGAAGGCACACGAAGACCTCGAGGCGCTGGCTGCCCGGAGTGGCGACGCGGGCACCGCGGTGCGCGGTTGTCTGGCGCGCGCGACGTTCTTCAAGGACACCCTCGAGGACAACGCGCGCTGCGAGGCGCAGTTCGAGCGCTGCATCGAAAAGGGTCCCACCGACGCGCTCGCACTGCGCCTGGTCACGCAGTTCTACGACGACCTCGAACGCAGCGACGACGCCACCGCGCTCTGGGAGAAGGCGCTCGCGGAAGCGCCGGAGAATCCACAGATCCGCGCTGCGCTCGCCGGCCGCTACGAGTCGAATGGCAAGGCGGACAAGGCGCTCGCGCTGCTCGCAGAAGGCGTCGAGCTGTTCGGCACGACGCAGGCTTACACGCAGCTCGGCGAGTTCGAGCGACGCATCGGCCACCCGGACAAGGCGCTCGCAGCGATCGAGGCGGCGATCCAGGCGTCTCCGAAGGGGAATGACAACCTGAGCTTCCTCGAGGCCGATCTGCTCATCGACCTCGGCCGTCTCGACGAGGCCGAGACGCTGGTGGACACGCTCGCCGAACCGGCGTTCCGCGATCTGCTCCGCGGCCGCATCCTGCTCGTGCGCGGCGATGCCACGGGCGCCCTCGCCAGCTTCGACAGCGGCCTCAAGCGCTGGCCGAACAACGCCGGTGGTCGTTATCTGGCAGGCCTCGCCGCCTACCAGATCGGCGCCTTCGCGCGCGCCGAATCGGAGTTCCGCGACTCGCTGCGCGTCGATCCCGCCGCGACCGACGCCGCATATGCACTCACCAACCTCTATCTCGCCCAGGGCAGGTACAAGGAAGGCGTCGACGCGGCGCTCAACTTCGTCACCAAGCGCGGCGGCGGCCGAGCCGACGGATTCCTGCTCTTCATCCGCGCAGCCACCGCGCTCGGCAACTTCGACGCCGCGCGCCGCAGCGCCAAGGCACTCGAAGAGGCGGGCTTTCCGCAGCAGGCCGCCGTGGCGCTTGCGCAGGTCGAGCTGGCGGCCGCCGGAGCTGACGCCGCACTGCGGCAGGCGAAGCAGGGCAATGTCGATCTGGGAGACACCGCGAGCGAGGCGCTGCTGCGATCCATCGCCGATCGTCTGGTCGCCGGCGGCCGGATGCGCGAGGCGAACGACGTGGTGTCGGCGGCGCTCGCGAAGCACCCCGAATCGGCGGCCCTCCATGAGATCCATGGAGTCCTGCTCGTTCGGCTCGATCGCGACGGCGAGGCACGCGCGTCGTTCGAGAAGTCACTCGAACTCGATCCGCGACACAGCCGTGCCAGAGCCGGTCTCGCGGGGCTCAGTGCGCGCGCCGGCGACGTCCCGCGCGCGATCGCACTCTTCGACGAGGCGGCGAAGGCCAACCCCGTCGACACGGGACCCGCCTATGCGGCCGCTCGGCTCGTGCTCCAGATCGGCGATCGAAGCGCTGCCCGGCAGCGACTCGCAGAAATCGCGAAGCGGGATCCGGGACACGCCGGGGCGCGCAACGACCTGGCCTGGCTGCTCGCGCAGCAGCCCGACCAGGACCTCGACCGCGCGCTCGCGCTCGCCGAGGAAGCGCATCGCATCGACGCCAGCCCCGAGATCACCGACACACTCGGCTGGGTATATCTGCAGCGCGGCCAGACGGAACAGGCGGTGGAACTGTTCCAGCTCGTCCTCGAGAAGCGGCCCGAATCGCAGTCGACCCGCTACCACCTCGGCGTTGCGCTCGGACGCAAGGGCGAACGCCAACGCGCGATCGAGATGCTGCGCCAGGCGCTGGAAGCCGGTTCGTTCGCCGAGGCCGAGGACGCCAAGAGCGAAATCGCCCTCCTCGAAAGACAGTGAGAAGCCGCCCGTGACCGCGCGCATCCCTCGCTGGACCGCAGCGGGTGCGGCGATCTGCTTCGCCATCTCGCTCGCTGCGTGCTCCTCGAAGGAGCAGGACTTCGCGAGCCACCTCGAGCGTGCGAAGGAGTTCCAGCAGAAGGGACGAAACAAGGAGGCGCTGCTCGAGCTGCGCGGCGCGCTGCAGATCGACCCCGGGAGCGCCGAGGCCAACCACCGCATCGCCGAGCTGCTCGCGAAGGACCACCAGCCCGCGGAAGCCGTCTTCTTCTTCCGCGAGACGACGCGCATCGACCCGACGCGCACCGATGCGGCGCTCGCCGAAGCCAAACTGATCCTCTTCGACGACACCGCGCGCGCCGGGAAACTGGTCGAGCAGGTGCTCGAGCGCGAACCGGGCAACGCCACGGCACACGTCCGGCGCTCCGAAGTCGCGCTCGCTCGCGGCGACGCGGAGGGGGCGCTCCGGGCGGCGCGCAGCGCCGTCGAACTCGCGCCGGGCGACGGCATGAGCCACATGCAGCTCGCGATCGTGCACATGGCGCGGCTGCGCGAGCGGGCGATCCGGGGCGCGGAGATTCCCGACTCGATCCGCCAGGACGCCGAGCGCGAGTTGAAGCAGGCGGCCGCACTGTTCCCGCACGGAATCAACGCGCGCCTCGAGCTGGGCCGGCTCCATGCATCCTGGGAGGATCACGGCGACCAGGCGATGGCGGCGTTCCGCGACGCCATCGAGGTCGCCGAGTCGGATGCGGAGCGCGGCCGGGCCGCGGCGGCGGCGATCCAGTTCGCGCGTGTCACCCGGAACGGGGATTTCGAGCGCTCCTCGCTCCACGTGCTGGTCGCGTCGATCCCGGCGAATCTCGCCGCCTGGGACGCGCTGGCTCGCCTCGAGGAGAAGCGCGCCAAGGGCGCCGGGGAAGCGGTCTACTCCCGCCTGCTGGCGCTGCGCCCGCAGGATGTCCAGGCTCACCTACAATTCGCAGTGTTCCTATTCGAGTGCGAGCGGCAGGACGACGCCTTCCGGCATCTGGAAGAGCAGGCCAGCAGCGGCGCGGAGCCGCCCGTCGCACTCGACCAGATCGTCGCGCTGCGGCTTCGCCGCGGAGAGATGCAGCAGGCGCGCGCTGTTGCCGACCGGCTCGCGGAGAAGTTTCCTGCGCACGCGCGAACGGCGCTCGCCAGGGGCCGCCTGGCGCTCGCAGAGAAGCGTCTCGACGCGGCCGGCGGCGAAGTTCGCCGCTCCCTGAAAATGGAAGACACCGCGGAGGGTCAGAGGCTACTGGCGATCGTCGAGCTGCGACGCCGCAACTTCCCGGCCGCCACCGCCGCGGCCGATCGCGCGATGCAACTGCAGGCGAATCCGGAGCCTGCCCTGCTGCGCTTGAAGGCGACCGTATACGCCAGAGCGGGCGACTACCCGGCCGTGCTCCAGACGCTCGAGCGGGTGGCGCATGAGGTCGGCGCGCTGCGCCCGCCGGAGAAGCTGCTCTACGCACGAGCGCTCTACGCGACGGGCCGGCGCCCGGCGGGCAAGGCGCTGCTCGAGGAACAACTTGCGACGGAGAATCCTCCCGTCGGGGCGCTCCTCGAGTTCGCGCAACGAGAGTCGGCAAGCGAGCCGAAACGCGCGCACAGCTACCTGGATCAGGTGCTCGCCAGGAATCCGCGCGATGCCATGGCGCTGCGCCTGCTCACCGAACTCGACCTCGCGGCCGGACGCTCCGACGAGGCGCTCGCGCGCATCGACGCGACCGCCCGGGCCGGGCCGCTGTCGCCTCCGTTGGTCCTGCTGCGCGCGCAGATCCTGGCCGCCGCCGGCGACTGGAAGCGTGCCGAGGAGGAAGCGCGCCGCGCTTTCGCCGCATCGCCCGAGCTTCCCGCTGGAGTCGAGCTGCTCACCCGGATCTACCGGGCGCAGCATCGGCTCGAAGAGGCGATTGCATCGCTCCAGGAGACCGAGCAGATCGGCGCGCTGCCGGTGTCCGGGCTGCTACTGCTGGCGCGCCTACACGATGCGGTGGGACACCGTGCCACGGCGAAGGAACTCTACGAGAAGGTGCTCGCGGCGCGCAGCGATCTGCCCACTGCGAAGTCCAGACTGGCCGGGCTGCTCGCCGATGAGGGCAATGACCTCGACCGCGCGCTCGCGCTCGCAACCGAAGCGCGGAAAGCCGAGCCGGAGCAGGCCGAGAGCGCCGATACGCTCGGCACCGTGTACTTCAAGAAGGGACTCTTCGCGCCGGCGTTGCAGCAGTTCCAATTCGCCGTCGAAGCGTCCGGGCACGCCAGCCAGGACCTCCAGGTCGAGCGGCCCGTGTACCACCACCACCTGGGACTGGCGCTCAAGGCGCTCGGCCGCGACGACGAGGCTGCGGTCGCCTTCACGCGCGCGCTCCAGCTCGACGCGAACTTCGAGAACGCCGACGAGGCGCGGCGCGAACGCGACGCCGCCAAGACCTCCGCCGCGTCGAAACCGGGTTGACCCAGGGAGCAGGCTCCTGTCTCTCCAACTCCGCGGAAAACGACCGCTCCGACTCCGAGGCAAGCGACGCGCGCCGGGGTGGATCGCGACGGCGGCCCTGCTGGCCGCTGTGATCCTGCTCGGGCTCGGCCTGCGCGGCTTCACGCTCCAACGCGTCTTCCGCGGCGACGCAATCGTGTTTCCGGTCGGCGACGCCCAGTACCAGCTGCGTCTCGCCGAGTTCTCGCTGCGGCGCCTGCCCGACGTCCTGCGCTTCGACCCACTGGTGAACCATCCGGGTGGCGCATGGATCCCGTGGCCGCCGCTGCACACGCTGCTCCTGGCCAGCGCCGGGCGCGCGCTCGGCGGAACGCAGCACGACCTGGAACTCGCCGGCGCCTGGCTCCCTCCGCTGCTGGGCGCGCTGGCCGCCTTGCCGGTGTTCGGCGCCACGACGGTGCTCGCGGGCCGTGGCATCGCGCTGCTCGCGGCGCTGCTCGTGGCGCTGTTCCCGATCAGCATCTCCTACTCCGACGTCGGCAACGCCGATCACCACTGCACGGTGTCGCTGTTTGGTGCACTGTGGCTCTGGGGTGCGTTGCTCGCGGCGCGTGAGCAACCCAAGCCCTCCCTGAGAACCGCCGCACAGGCGCTGGTCGTGCTCGGGCGGCTCGGCGTCGTCTTCAGCTGGGGCGGCAGTCTGCTCTACGTGTTCCTCGCCGACGGCGCGGTGTTGACGGTCCTCGCGCTGCGCGGACGCGCGGACGCATTGCGCGCGCACGCCTTCGGACTCGTCGCGACGGCGCTGCCGGTAGCGCTCGCCGTGCCCGCGCTCGGCCCGCCGGTGGGCGGCCCCTTCACGGCGCTCTCGCTGTCGTACCTGCACGCACCCGCGCTGTTGGCGCTCGCTTCGGTCGCCTTCGTCTGTGCAGCACTCGAGCGCTCGCGACCGACGCGCAGGGTGGGGGTACGCGCCGCGCGTAGCGCAGCGGTGGCAGCCATTGCTGCGGCCGCGCTGCTCGCGCTGCCCGGGTTGCTGCCCACGCTCCGCGCAGGGGCTGGCTTCGTCGGCAAGGGAGAACCGTGGGCGGCGCGCAACGCCGAACAGCAGCCGCTCTTCGCGCCGGGACGCGCGAATGGCTGGCTGCGACCCCTCTGGAACTTCGGCGGCTTCGGCTACGCGATCCCGCTGGTGCCGCTGGTCCTGCTCTTCGTCGCGCGCGACCCGCGCCGCCGCGATCCCGCGCTCGTGCTCGCGATCTGGACCACGGGCTTCGGCGCACTCGCGACGGCGCAGCTCCGCTACGGCAACGACTACGCGCCTGCCGCAGCCGTCGGCTTTGCGCTTTGCATCGATTCGCTGCGCCGCGCGTTACCGGAGCGGAGCGGGCGCATCGCCGCGACGCTCGCCACGCTGCTCGGCGCGGGTCCGATCGTCGCGCAGCACGCGTTGCAGGCGCGTGTCGAGATCGCGGCACGCAACGCCGCGGCGGTCGCGGACCCGCTGCTCGCCACGCCAGCCGGAACGCTCCGGCGTTTCGCCGAGGAGGTGCGCCGCGTGACGCCCGAAACCGCTGGCTACTTCGATCCGCAGGAACGCCCCGCGTATGGAATCCTGTGCCCGCCGAACGTCGGACACGTGCTCCACTACGTCGCGCATCGCGCGACGCCGTCGGATGGCTTCGGGCCCTACTCTGGATCGCGTCACTGGGAGCAGAGCCGGCGTTTCTTCGAGCTGCGGTCGGAAGATCCCGCGGTGCGCACGGCCGATGCGCTGGCGGCGCGCTACGTGATGACGGCCGAGTACGGCCCCGTCGAGTACCGCAGCCTCACGCAGCGCCTGCACCGCGAGGACGGCCTCGAGCGCGGGGATTCTCCGCGCTTCGAACGCTTCCGGCTGGTGACCGAAGGGCCGCGCGGCGGACGCCCGCTCACCGACCTCTACGGTGGAATCGCGGCGCCCGGCGTCGCGCCCTACAAGCTCTTCGAGCGCGTGGCCGGCGCCGTGATCGAGGTGCAAACGGAGGCGGCTGCGCCGGTCGAGGCGGCGCTCGTGCTGCACTCGCCGTTCGGACGCCAGTTCCGGTACGTCGCAAAGACGACCGCCGGCGCCGACGGCATCGCGCGCCTGCGCGTGCCCTACGCCAGCGACGCGAAGACGCCCGTTGCGGCGCGCGAACCCTGGGAACTCCGCGTCGGCGCTGCGAGGCTGCCGGTCGTGGTCTCCGAGGAAGCCGTGTTGCAGGGCGCGACCGTATCCATCTCGCTGCCGGTCGTACCGGCCGGATGAGCGCACGACGCTGGCTGCAACCCCTGTTGCTCGCTGCCACCTCGCTCGCGGCTTTCGCGGGCGGTGCCGAGCTGATCGCTCGCGCGGTCGATCTGCGTCCAGCGGGCGGCGCCAGCGTCGCCAATCCGCCCTGGCTCGGCGACCGGGTGCTGTTGCGCCCGGACTACCGCGAAGAGATGAAGAAGGCCGGGGTGCTCTCGCGCTATTACGAACTCTACGAATGGGACCGCTTCCTGTTCTACCGGCTGCGGCCGAACGTACACAGCGTTTTGATCGACCCATTCGCGCCGCCGCGGGCGCGCGAACGCTCGCGCTGGAGCGTGCACACCAATACCCGCGGCTTCCGCTCCGCAGAGTTCGGCGACGCCCCGGCGCCCGGCGTGGTGCGCATCGCGGTGCTCGGCGACTCCTCGACCTTCGGCTGGGGCGTCGAGCACTTCGAGAGCTACGCGGAGCGACTCGCAACGGCGCTCGCCGCGCGCTGGTCGGTGGACCGCTCCCACATCGAGATCGTGAACCTCGGCGTGCCCGGCTATTCGAGCTTCCAGGGCCGCATCCTGCTCGAGCGCTTTGCGCTCGGACTCGCGCCCGACGCGATCGTGTGGAGCTATCTCTCGAACGACGGCGCCGTGACTGGCGAGGGCGACGAGGCGACCTACGCGAAGCGCCTCGGGGCGACCGGCGCATTGCTCGCGGCACTGCACCGCAGCCGCGCTTTCGAGACCCTCGAGGCGTGGATCGCGGCGGCGCGCGCACGGCTGCGACCGAACGCGGCACCGAACCCCTACGACGCCGCGCAGCGCAACATCGCGAGCTATCGCATCTCGGCGGACAACGTGCGAAGCGCCGTCGAGCTGGCGCGCGCGGCCGGCGTGCCGCTCGTGCTGCTCGGCCAATGCACACGCGGCGAACCCGCCGCCGTGATGGCCGCCGTCGCGAACGAGACCGGCGCGCCCCATCTCGACGCAACCGCGTTGCTCGACGCGTCACTGGACGCGATGACGACCGACGAGCGTTTCGCCGCGCTGCGCGAGACACAGCGCGAGCGCTATGGGAGCGCAGAGCTGGAGCGTCATCCGCGCTGGTTGGCCTTCCTGCCGGACGCCTGCCATCCGAACGCATTCGGCCATCGGCTGGTGGCCGATGCACTCGCAGACGTGCTGGCGGGAGTGCTACCCGCCTCTCGTCGATGAACGCGCCCATCGCTGCAGCTGCCGCGCGCCGGCGCTGGTTGGCGCTGCTCGCGTGCTTCTTCCTGTCGGGTTTTACCGCCCTGCTCTACCAGACCACCTGGACGCGCGCGTTCGCCGCAGTCTTCGGAACCTCCGAGCTCGCCGTGGCGACGGTGCTCGCGGCCTACATGGGCGGGCTCGCGAGCGGCTCCGCCCTCGCCGGCCGCTTCGGCACTCATGTACACCAACCGGTGCTCGTGTACGGGCTCCTCGAACTCGGCGTCGCAGGCGCGGCGCTGGCCGTGCCGCTCGCGATCCGCGCCGCCATCGCGGTCGAGGTCGCGCTGCTGGGTGGGCGCGAGCTGCCCGCGGACGCGGGCGGCCTTGCGAGCGCGCTCTTCTACCTGCTGTGCGCGTTCGCGATCCTGATGGTGCCCACCACCTTCATGGGCGCCACGCTCCCGCTGCTCGCGACGCACGCCGTCCGCAGCGACCGCGAGCTGGGCCCGCGCATCGGCGCGCTCTACGCGATCAATACGACCGGCGCGATCGGCGGCACGCTCGTGTGCGGCTTCGCGTTGCTGCCGGCGCTCGGCCTGCGCGCAACGGTCTGGGTGGGCGTCGCGCTGAACGCGCTCGTCTTCGTGCTCGCGGTGGCGGTTGCGCGGTCGTCTCCCGAGGCGGACGGCGCGAGCGGAGCCGCGCGGACCGGCGAGGCGGCCGCGGTGCCGCTCGCGCATGCCGCGCGGATCCTGCCGATCGTGCTGCTCTCGGGCGCCGCCTCCTTCAGCTACGAAGTGCTGTGGACGCGGCTGCTCGGCCACGTGCTCGGCGGCAGCATCTACGCGTTCGCGACGATGCTCGCGAGCGTGCTGCTCGGCATTGCAGCCGGCGGCGCCATCGGCGCGCGCGTCGCGACGAATTCTTCGCGGGCTGCGCGCGGCTTCGCGGTCGCGCAGCTCGCGACCGCAGCGCTCGCGCTGGCCGCGTTCCGCGCGCTCGACCGGGTACCGGCGCTGGCGGCACAGATCGGTGCCGGTGGTCGTGGCGAGCTGGGCGCCAACACGGCCCTCGCGATGGCGATCCTGGTGCCGCCCGCGCTCGCGATCGGCACCACCTTCCCGTTCGCGGTACGCGCGCTGGCGCGCGGGCCCGCCGACGCGGGACCCGCGAGCGCGCGCGTCTACGCCTGGAACACGATCGGCGCGATCGCGGGCGCCGTGCTCAGCGGCTTCGTGCTGCTGCCTGCGCTCGGCTATGCCGGAACTCTCACCGCGACGTGTAGCCTGAACCTGCTGCTCGCGGCGACGACGGCGCTGGGGATCGTGCGCAACCGGGCGCTCGCCGGCATCGCGCTTGCGGGCGCGGTCGGGATGGTCTTGCTGGCACCGCGGGAACCATGGCGCCTGTTGCTCCATTCGCCGCTCTCCGGACCGGCGGCGGGCGGCGCCGTCGCGCACTTCGCGGTCGGCCGCGCCGCCACCGTGCTCGTGCTGCGACGCGAGGGGCGGCTCGACCTGCGCACCAACGGTCTGCCGGAAGCGAGTATCCAACCACGGGACGCGCGGCCGGGGGGCGAACTGGTGGCGTCGTGGCTCACGGCATTGCCCGCAGCGGCGCGGCCGGGTCTGCGCAGCATGTTGGTGGTGGGGCTCGGCGGGGGGCTCGCACTCGAGCGCGTGCCGGCGAGCGTCGCGTCGATCGACGTCGTGGAACTCGAACCGGAAGTGCTGCGCGCGAATCAGCGCTTCGCCGCATGGCGCGATCGGGATCCGCTCGCCGACCCGCGCCTGCGCGTTCGCATCAACGACGCGCGCAGCGCGCTGCTGCTCACCGACAAGCGCTACGACGCGATCGTCTCGCAGCCTTCCCATCCCTGGGGCGCCGGCGCCTCGCACCTCTACACGCGCGAGTTCTTTGCGCTGGTTCGCGACCGCCTCGCGCCGGACGGCGTCTTCGTGCAATGGATCGGTCTCGGTTTCGTCGACGACGAGCTGCTGCGCAGCCTGCTCGCGACGCTGCAAAGCGTGTTCCCGAACGTGCGCGTCTACCGGCCCGCCCTCGGCGGCGTGCTCTTCCTCGCCTCTGCCGCGCCGCTCGACGTCGAAGGCCGCGCGATCGACGCGATCGCCGCGGCGCCCGACGACTTCGCGGCGGTGGGCATCGTGGCTGCGGAGGATCTGGCCGCTGCGCTGGCACTCGACGAAGCCGGCGCGCGCGCGCTGGCCGAGGGCGCGGTGCTCTCGACCGACGACTACAACGTGCTGGCGACCCGCTCGCCGAAGGTATTGGCGGCGCCCCTCGGCGCGGGCGGTGCGTCGCAGCTCTTCGCCGGTCACGACCCGCTCGTCCCGATGCCGCCCGGCCTCGACGCCGGCTACGTAGTCGAGCGTCTCGTCTCGATCGGCGCGCGCGATCGCGCGGCGCGGGTGGCCGCGGCCGTCCCCGATCCAGCGCAGCGCGCTCTCGCCCGCGCGCGACTGGCCCATGCCGTGGGCGATCGCGCCGGCGTGAAGCGCTTCGCGGCCGAGGCGCTCGCGCAAGACCCGGCGCTCGTCGCCGCGCGCGAGGTCGAGTTGGCGGAGGGCATCCACGCGGCGGGAGTGGCCGCCGAGGCGGGCGATCTCGGCCCGCTTGCGCAGGCGCTGGCGCGCGCGCGTCGCGCGTCGGACGGGGAGCAGCGCTTGCGCGGACCCGGCTCGCTCGACGCGCAGCTCGCCGCGATCGCTCACCGCTCACCGCTCGCCGCCGAAGCGGTGCACCTGCGCGCAGTCTGGCGATCCGGGCCCGGGGATCCATCGGCTGCGCGCGAGGGCATGGAGATCCTCGACGCGCTGCTGCCGCGCATACACACGCGCGAAGACCTGCGCCTGCGCGCGCGCCTGGCGGAAGCCGCGCGGGCGACCTCGGGTGCGCTCGCCACCTGGATGGAGCTGGCGAAATTCCCCGGTCCGCGCGCTGCCCGCGAGGGAGACACGCGGAGTGCGTTGCAACTGCTCCGCTCGGGTCGCGCCGACGGGCTGGAACCCGAGGAACGCGACGCCTGGTTGCGCGATTTCGAGACCCTCGAGCGATCCACCGAGAAGATGCGCGGACCCATGTGACGCAGTAACGCGTCCCCTCGCGACGAGAGGTCGCCGAGAGTGCGGGGAGCGCAGCGCGGATCGGCGCGGGTCTCACGGCCGGAGCTTGCAGCCGACTCGTCACGGCGGCGGCGCGCCGTCGGCTTCCCTGCCACTGGCGGCGCCCGCGCGCGCCGCCTCGCGCTCGGCGCGCAGCTTGCGGCCGCGCAGCTCGGCCAGATCCGCGCGGATGCCTTCACTGCCGGGACCGCCGAGCGCCTCCACTTGCTCGAGTCGCGCCAGCGCGGATTCCCATTCGCCGCGAGCGGCGTGGGCATGGCCGAGCATGCGCAGCTCCGGCGCGGTGAGATGGCTGCGCCGGGCGACCTCCGCGATCCACGCGCCCGCGATCTCGGCGACGACGGCGCGGAAGCGCGAGTCGCTGCGCAGCGACTCGTAGACCGGCTCGCGTTCCAGGTCGATGAAGCGGTCGTAGCCGCGCGCACGTGCCGCACGCAGCGCCGCGACGGCAGCGTCGACGTCGCCACGGCGCGCCGCGTTCTGTGCGAGCAGGAGCTGCGCGGGGATGCCATTCGGGTAGTGCGCGGCGGCGTCGCGCGCGAGTGTGAGGTCCGAGCGCCAGACGCCTGCGCGCTCGAAGGAGCGCCAGCCGAAGAGCGCGAGCAGCGCGACGGCGGCGAGCAGCGCCGCGCGCGCAGGCGCACTGCGCGGTGCGCGCGCGAGGCGTGCGAGCGGCGCGCGTGTCGCGACGAACCCGGCGCCGATCAGACCCGGCAGGATGAAGTAGAGATAGCGGTCGGCGAGTGGATACAGGAACGACAAGACCTGCGACACGGGAACGAAGCCGCCCACCGCCCACACCCAGAAGCGCGCCTCGTCGTCGCGGCGCGCGAGCACGAAGAGCGCGCGCCCGCCGATCGCCGCGGCGCCGGCGAGACCGAGCAGGCACCATGGGTCGAACCAGGAAACGGGCAACTCGGGCTGATGGAACGCAGAGACACCGAGCGACGTCGTCGCCATCATTAGGTAGCGCCCCACGAAGCCCGCCGAGGCGCGGGCGCGATCCCAGGGCGCGAGCGGCGCGGCGAGTTCCGCGTGGCCGAGGCGTTCGAAGGCGAGCAGCTCGGGCAACAGCGCGAGTGCGAGGATCGCGCTCCAGACGCCGAGCACGGCGATCCGTGCGCCGCGCGAACGCGTGCCTGCCGGCGCGCCGGCCCAGAGCGCAACCCCGAGCACCGGGATCGCAACGGCCGCCTGGATCTTCGCGAGCAGCGCCAGCGCGAAGACCGCCGTCGCCACGAGCGGACGCCGCGGCTCGAGCAGCAGCGCTGCCGACGTGAGTGCCAGCGCGACGATCGTCTTCAACTGGAACACCCACGCCACTACTTCGACGTTGGCCGGATGCAGCAGGAACAGCGCGCCGCCGAGCGCTGCCGCGACGAACGGAACGCCCGCGCGCGCGAAGAGCGCGACGAGCAGCACCGACGCGACGGCGTGGAGCAGCACGTTCACCGCATGGTGCCCGATCGGGTTTGCCCCGAAGAGCTGCCAGAAGAGCGCGTGCAACAGCAGGTGCAGCGGCGCGTAGTTGGCGGTATGCGCCGCGGCCGGACCGGCCGGATCGAGGATCGCGCGCAGGTTGGCGACGCCGAGCGAGTGGATCCACGGGTTGCCGACGACGTAGCCGATGTCGTCGGAGACGAAGCTGCCGCGCAGCGCCGGCCACAGCGCGGCGAAGGCGAGCGCCGCGTAGACGATCGCCAGTCCGGCGTACACGCCGGGTCGCTGCGCGTTCCCTCGCTCGAACATGGGCGGGGCAGTCTACCGCGGGCGACGTGCATCGTGGCTCGTCGCGCCGCCTATACTGCGTCGCTCGCCGGCGCGGCCGCGCCGTCGCAAGCGTGAGGGGCGCATGCGCTTCGGAAGCAACGGGAAGACGGGCGGCGGGAGCCGCGATGCGGCTTTCGATCAGCGCGGCGTGGCGACGACGTGAACCGTGCCGCCCTTGCACGCCAGCGTCTCGACCAGCGTGGCGGCGAATGCCGGTCCCGCACCGAGAACGCAGCCGAGCATCAGGCGCCGGCGCGTGCGGGCGTCGAAGGGCGGCGCTTCGCCCGGACTGCGGCGATAGAGCAGCGTGTAGAGTCCGTTGCGCGGCAGGTCTGCGCGGCGGTTCTGCCAGCTCTGCAGCCAGCCAAAGGGATTCTGGCGCAGCGAGAAATGATGCTCGGAGGAAACCTCGAAGCCCGTGCGTTCGAGCAGCCGTCGCAGCGCCGTGAGTGGGAAGTGGTAGAGGTGACGCGGCAGGTCGAGATGAAACCAGGCCGGTCCCGCCCAACGCGCCTGCGGACTCCCGAAGTCGGGCACCGCGACGACGAGGCGCCCGCCCGGTCGCAAGATGCGGCGGATCGTTTCGAGCGTGCTGCGCGGGTCGCGTATGTGTTCGAGAACGTGCCAGAGGATCACGCCGTCGAAGTAGGCGTCCGGATAGCCGGCGTCTTCGAGTCGCGCTGCGACGCAGATCTTTGCGCGCGAGTCCGCCCCGCGCACCGCCGCCTCGCTGACCTCGAAGCCGTACGCCTCGATGCCGCAGTCCACGAGCGAGCCGAGCAGGACACCGCGACCGCAGCCGACGTCGAGCACGCGACCGCCGAACGGCAGTCGGTTCGCGAGGAACGCGGCGTGGCGGTCGCCGACCCAGCGCACCAGGAACTCGATCGGCGCGCTGAACTTGGTGCCGAGGTTGCCGTAGTACTCGGGCGGGTAGAACTCGCGCAACTCGGCTTCGCTCGGCAGCGGGTGCATACGCCCGGTTCCGCATTCGGTGCAAACGACGACACACGCGCCGAGCCCCTCGATCGAGAAGCGCGGTCGCGCGCTCGTGGCGTCACACACGATACAGGGCGGGACCTGCAGGATGCCGGCCGCTCGGGATTCGACAGCGGACACCGCGTGCTCGTAGAGCGCGTAGGGTCGCGGCGCGGGGGCTCGGATCGGCATGGAGGGACACGAGGGTGAGTGGCGCGCAGCCGAGCGTCAAGGCGAAAGCGGCGCGGACGCTCCGGATCGCGGCGAGCTTCGCCGCAGTGGCGTTGTTGCTACACGGGCCGGGCTTCGGCGGGCCCTTCATTTCGGACGATCTGCTCTACATCGAGCACAACGCTGCGCTCTCCCTGCCGCTCGGCGAGGCGCTCCGAACCGTGACGCTCGATCGCCACTACGTGGTCGGGAACTGGTCGCCAGTCCACCAACTCCTGCTGCTCGCAGAGTGGCATGCCTTTGGAACGAACCCCCTCCCCTACCGCGTGACGAACGCGCTGCTCCACGCGCTCGTCGCGCTCGCGATGGTCGCTGCAGGACGACGAATCGGGCTATCGCGCCCCGCGGCGCTCGCGGCAGGAACGCTCTTTCTCGTGCACCCCGTGGCGGCAGAGCCGGTCGGCTGGATCAGCCAGTCGAAGACACTGCTCTCGGTCGGCTTCGCGCTCTGCGCGCTCGAACGCTGGCTCGCCTGGCTGCGCGAACCGCGCGCCGGCCGCGTCGTCGCGGCGACCGTGCTGGGCGCGCTGGCGCTGCTCGCCAAGCCCGCCGCGCTCCCGCTGCCCGCGATCCTGCTGTTCGCGACATGGACCCACGGCCGAGCCGTCCCCGTGCGCCGCGCCGCGCTCTCGCTGATCCCGCTCGCGACGCTCGGCGTCGTCGCGTTCGCGCGCGGCCTGGCGGCCCAGTCGACCCAGGGAGGGGTCGCTCCGTGGTTCGGCGGCGGTCCACTCGCCACGCTCCAGATCCTGCCCTGGATCGGCTGGCGCTACGTGCGGCTCGTGTTCGCGCCCTTCGACCTGGTGCACGGCGTCCACCCGGCCGCCGTGAGCGGATGGTCCGACGAACGCCTGCTGTGGCCCGCCGCCGCGCTCGTCGCGGTGGCGCTGCTGGTGGTGCGCGCGTGTCTGCTGCGACGCGAGCGCTGGCTCGCGGCCGCCTGGTTCTTCGGGATGCTGCTCCCGGTGATGCAGGGGATCCCGATGATCAACCTCTTCGCCGATCGCTACCTCTACGCGGCGTTGCCGGGCGCGCTGTGGCTGATCGCCGACGCGGTGGACACGACGGCGCGTCGTCGCGGCGTCGGTACGCAGCACGCGGTGTTCGGACTGCTCGCGATCTTCACGGTGCTGATCGCCGGCTTCTCGCACGGCCGCGCACGCAAGTGGGCCGATCCCGCGTCGCTGTACCGCGAAGCCACGATCGCGTATCCGCTGGGACGCACCGGTTGGACGGGTCTCGGCGCCGAACTCCAGAAGCAGGGCGACTTCGCAGGCGCCGCGCAGGCGTATCTGCAATCGCTCGCGGTGTTCCCCGACGACGGCCACGTGCGTCACCTGCTCGGCCGCGTGCGGCTCGAAGAGCAGCGCCGCGACCTCGCGCTCTACGACTTCGAGGCGTCGCTGCGGCTCGCGCCCACGCACCCGAACGCGAACTGGACGCGCCGCCAGATCGAGGGGCTGCGCGCTCGAGACGTGCGGCCGGCGCCCGACGAGCCGCCGGCGCCGGCGCCGTGAGGCGTCGCGCGGCGTGCTGCTAGCTTGGCGCGAGAGGAGGGCGAAGGCGTGAGCGCGATCGAGATCCGCTGCATCGATCACGTCGTGCTGCGCGTGCGCGACGTCGCTGTGTCGAAGCGCTTCTACTGCGACGCGCTCGGCTGCACGGTCGAGCGCGAGAGCGAGGCGCTCGGGCTCCATCAACTCCGCGCGGGTTCGAGCTTGATCGACCTGGTGCCCGTAACGGGCCCGCTCGGCCGGCAGGGCGGCGCGGGACCCGGCGCCGAGGGCCGCAACCTCGACCACGTGGCGTTGTCACTTGCCGCCTTCGACGCCGACGCGATCGGCGCCCACTTGCGCGCCCACGGCATCGAGCCGGGTGACGTCGGCGATCGCTACGGCGCCGCGGGCATGGGGCCTTCGATGTACATCCGCGATCCCGACGGCAACGTCGTCGAGTTGAAGGGACCCGCGCGTCCGTGCTGACGGCCCGTTGTCTTTGCGAAGGCGTCCGCTTCGAGATCACCGGCAAGGTCGGCCCGGTCGTCTACTGCCATTGCTCGCAGTGCCGGCGCGCCAGCGGAAGCGCGTTCGCGGCGAACGCCGATCTGCGCACGCGCTACGTGCATTGGATCTCGGGGCGCGAACTGGTGCAGGAGTACGAGTCGTCGCCCGGGCAGTTCCGAGCGTTCTGCTCGCGCTGCGGATCACCGCTCTATAGCCGCGTCGACGCCGATCCGGCCACGATCCGTGTGCGACTCGGCTCGCTCGACGGCGATCCCGGGCGGCGCTCGCTGGCACATTGCTGGGTCCGCTCGAAGGCGCCCTGGTTCGAGATCAGCGACGAGTTGCCGCGCTTCGAGGAGGCGCCGCCGCGCAGCGCGCGGATCTACCACATCACGACGGCCGCCGCGCTGCGCGCGCATTGCGCGGACGACTCGTACAGCCCGCCCTCGCTCGCGCGCGAGGGCTTCGTGCACTGCACCGCGACGCGATCGACGCTGCTGGCGGTCGCGCGCGATCTCTACGACGACGCGCCGCCGCCGTTGCTGGTGCTCGAGATCGATCCGGTGCGACTCGCGGCCGAGCTGCGCTTCGAAGCGCCCGCGCCGACTCCCGGCGGCGGCACCGCGCATCTCGCATCGAGCGAGCTGTTTCCGCATCTCTACGGGCCGCTCAATCTTTCCGCGGTCGTGGGTGTTGGCGAGCTGCGGCGCGCGGGGAGCGAGTTCGCCTGGCCGGACGCGTTCGATGCGCTCGAGATGTGGGTCGCATGAGTCGATCGAAGGGAGCCTGCCGATGACCGCGCAGCCGCCGGGTTCTGCCGAGCGCCCAGGCATTGTCGGCGTGACGATTCTAAGCGCCGAAGCGGAGGAAGTCGTCGGCCGTCTCGACTTCACGGCCGAGCTGGTCGCGGGTACCGGGTTCCTGTGGGCGCCGGTCGTGATCACACTCGCCGACCGGCTCTGCGCGGTCGGCACCGGCGCGAACCTGCCCGAGGGAGCGCTGCACGGGCCGCGCTGAGATGCGCCGGCCGGGAGCTGACCCTCAGGCCGCCTCGAGCACCGCTCCTCCAGCGGCCGGCGTGAGCGACCAGCGACGGCTGTGGTACTTCGCGAGCGCGGGCCGGTCTGCGATCGAGACGATCGCCGCGCTCGGAAGGCGCTCGCGGAACAGCTTGTAGAAGCGCGCCTCGCTCTCCTCGTCGAGACCCGAGGTGGCCTCGTCGAGGAAGACCCAGTCGGGCTCGATCAGGAACGCGCGCGCCAACGCGAGGCGCTGTTGCTCGCCGCCCGAAAGGCGCTGCTGCCAGTGCTCATGCTCATCGAGTCGATTCGCGAGCGCGCCCAGGTCGACCAGTCGCAGCACCTCGCGGATCTTGTCGTCCGGGAAGGCGCCGGCCGGCTCGGGATAGGACACGACCTCGCGCAGGGTCCCGATCGGCAGGTACGGCCGCTGCGACAGAATCACGGTGCGCGTGTGCTCCGGCACCTCGACGACGCCCTTGCCGAAGCGCCAGATGCCCGCGACGGCGCGCAGCAGGGTGCGCTTGCCCGATCCCATCGGGCCGACCAGCGCCACGCGATCGCCGGGTCGCAGCTCGGCGTTGGCGTCCTGGATCAACACCGCGCCGTCCGGCCGCGCGAGCCGCACGTGGTCGAGGCGCAGCGAGTCGCCCATGGCTCGCTCGACGCGCACGCACTCAGTCCGCTCGAGTTCATCGCGCGTCGACTCGATCTCCTCCGCCAGCGTCACGATGCGCTCGATGTTGGCGCGCCAGCGGGCGATCTCCTGGTAGGCGTTCACGAACCAGGTGAGCCCGCCCGACACCTCGTTGTAGGCGATCCGGGTCTGCATGACGCTTCCGAGCGTCAGGTGGCCGGCGAAGAATGCGGGCGCCGCCACCAGCAGGGGAATCAGCGAGTTCGCCTGACCGATACCCGTCGTGAGCAGGCCCAGATTTCGCTGGGCGCGGATCAGCTGCCACCAGTTCCGGATCACGTATTGGAACCTCTCGAGCGCGAGGCGCCGCTCGGCGCCTGCTCCGTTGGCGAGCGCGATCGGCTCCACGTTCTCGCGGAAGCGCACCAGTTTGAAACGGAAGTCGGCCTCGTAGCGCTGGCGGTCGAACTGGATGCCGGCGAGCTTGCGGCCGACGCGGTGGGTGACCAAGGTGGCGATGAGGGCGAAGAGGATCGCCACCCACATCATCAGGCCGGGGACCTGGATGTGGTTGCCGGCCACCTGGAACTTCCAGTTGCCCGAGAGCCTCCAGAGAATCGCCGCAAAGGAGACCAGCGTCGCAACGGCCGAGAGCAGCGAGAGCGACAGCCCGAGCGCGCTCAACACGTACTCGCGTACGTCCTCGGCGATGCGCTGGTCCGGGTTGTCGGTCGCCTTGCGGTGCAGCTCGATCTGGCAGTAGGCGTGCGCCGTGATCCATTCCTTGATGAGGTGATCCGTGAGCCAGTGCCGCCAGCGGATCTCGAGCGCCTGCCGCAGGTAGATCCGGTACGTGGACACGAACACGAAGCCGAGCGCGATGCCGAGGAAGAGCGCGATGGCCGAGGTGAAGGCCGCCATCTGCTTGTCCTGGAACGCGTCGAAAATGCGGCGCTGCACGTCCGAGAGCAGCACGTTGCCATAGACGGTGCCGAGCTCGAGCGCGACCGTCGCCGCGAGCAGCAGGCCCCCCTTCGGCGCGTCCGAAGACGTCCAGTAGAGACGCGTCAGCCGGGCGAGATGGCGGGCGAAGCGCGGCCCGAACAGGGCATGCGTATGCGTGAGCGGCACCACGAGCCTCCTTGCTGCGTCGGCCGCATCGTAGAAGCTCCGCCGCCGCCGCGGGAGACACGCCGTGTTGACTTGGGGACGTTCCTGAAGGCAACTAAGTCAACGCCGCCAGGAACGTCCCCAAGGCAACAAGTCAACGATGGCGGCTAGGCGCCGCCGCGCAGCTCGGCCCAGGCCCAGTCGAGCCAGGGGAGCAGAGACTCGACGTCTTCGCGCTCGACGGTGGCCCCCCCCCAGATGCGCAGGCCCGGGGGTGCATCGCGATACGAAGCGATGTCGTAGGCGACGCCCTCCTTCTCGAGCAGCGCGACCAGCGCAGCGATCGTCTTGCGCTGCGCGTCGGGCGCCTGGGCCGCGAACCACTCGTCGGCGATCTGGAGGCAGATCGAGGTGCACGAGCGAGTCGCCGCATCGCGCGCGAGAAACTCGATCCACGGCGTGCGTTCGACCCAAGCGCGGATCGCGGCGAGGTTCGACTCCGAGCGCGCGATGAGGCCCGCGAGCCCGCCGGCACCCTCCGCCCAGGCCAGCCCGTCGAGGGCGTCCTCGACGCACAGCATCGACGGCGTGTTGATCGTCGAGCCCTCGAAGATCGCGGCGTCGAGCTTCCCCTTTTTGGTGAGGCGGAAGATCTTCGGCAGCGGCCTTTGCGGCGTGAACGACTCGAGCCGCGCGACGGCGCGCGGCGAGAGCGCGAGCATGCCGTGCGCCGCCTCGCCGCCCAGCACCTTCTGCCACGACCAGGTGACGACGTCGAGCTTGCGCCACGCGACGTCCATCGCGAAAACGGCCGAGGTGGCGTCGCAGAGCACGAGGCCTGCTCGATCGTCGCGGATCCAGTCGCCGTTCGGGACGCGTACGCCCGAGGTGGTGCCATTCCAGGTGAAGACCACGTCGCGCGTGAAATCGACGCCGGCGAGATCGGGCAGAGCTCCGTACTCGGCCGCGAGCACGCGCGCGTCGAGCTTCAACTGCTGGGTGACGTCCGCCACCCACTCCAGGCCGAAGCTCTCCCAGGCGAGCACGTCCACGGCTCGCTCGCCGAGCAGTGACCACATCGCCATTTCGATCGCGCCGGTGTCGGAGGCCGGCACGATGCCGAGCTTCCAATCCGCCGGGATGCCGAGCAGCGCCTTGCTGCGCTCGATCACCGCTTGCAGTCGCTGCTTGGGCGCCTTCGCGCGGTGCGAGCGACCGAGCAGCGCGCCCGAGAGCGCGTCGAGCGACCAACCCGGCCGCTTCGCGCAGGGTCCTGAAGAAAAATGGGGGCGTTGGGGGCGAACACTCGGCTTCATCGCGGGTCCCGACTCGGAGGGAGGCGCATTCTAGGCGCCGCTCCGCAGCTCGGCCATGCGCGCGACGCAGCACATGAGATGGAGCGCCCCGTCACGTCCGCCGCACGAGCCATGCGAACAGCACCGCGACCGCGATGGCGACCACCGCGACGAGGAGCGCGGCGAGCGGCGCAATGATTCCGACCACGAAGCCGTCGCCGAGCGCGGTGATCGCGACGGCCACGCCCGTTGCCACGATCGCGAGCTGCGCCCAACTGCGAGCCGTGAACACCGCGAACGCCGCCACGAGCGCGAGCACGCATTGCACCAGACGCCCGGCGAAGGACCAGACACCGACGGGGCCGCCGCTCGCGATCACCGGAAGCAACTGCAACAGCAACACGAGACCGAACACGGCCAGCGCACTCATCACGATCCAGCGCCGCTCTGCGGGCGTCATGACGCTTCCCTCACGGGCGGCGGAGACGTCCCGCCCCACACGATGCGCACGGCGCCGCCCGGCATCACCGCGACCTCACCCGTCGAAGCGAAGCCCGCGTCGAGCAGCGCCTGCTGCAGCTCGGTCGCGCTGGGAAGTCCGTACAGGTTGCCGTGCGCGCGCAACAACAGGTCGAAGAGCGCAGCGCCCGCTTGCAGGCCGAGCAGCGACGGCAAGATGCCCTCGGTGAGCACGAGCGTCTGCACGGCCACGACTCCGCTCTCGTTGAGGCGGCTCTTGATGCGCCGCAGCAGCGCGGGACGCTCCGCGGGCGCGAAGTAGTGGAAGTTGTGATTCAGCAGGATCAGGTCGAAGTTGCCGCGCGGCAACTCCATGCTGCGAAAGTCGCCGACCAACACCTCGGCGCGGCGCGTGACGTCGGCCTCTGCGAGTCGCCGGCGCGCCTGCTCGGCGACGCCCGGGTCGATCTCGATGCCGAGGCCGATGGCGTCGCGATAGCGCGTCAGCAGTTCCGCCAGGTAGTCGCCGCGACCGCAGCCGATGTCGAGCACGCGCTGCGGATGGCGCGCACCCGGGATCGACTCGATCGCGCGCAGCGCGCGCGGCTCGACCAGCCGCGTGATCGCCGCCATGCGGTGCGCCTCGTCGCCGCCTCCGAAGAGCGGTCGCTCGGCGCCCTTCATCAGATCGGGCAGCGCACCGAGGCGATCCGCCATCGTGTCGACCGCGTACTCGAGCAGCGCGTGCAGCGACTGCGCCTCGGGCGCGTCGAGCAGCCACACCGTCGCGGGCGCCAGGCGGTACGCATCGCCCTTCTCCTGCCCCGGAGAGCCCGGCGCCTTGCGCCCGGTCTTCTGGAGCCATCCCTGCGCCTGGAGATTGCGCGCCCACGCGGCGACCAGATCGGGCGCGAGGCCGAGCCGGCCGGCGAGCGCCTCTGAATCCTGCGGCGTGCGCAGCGCCTCGAACAGGCCGAGGCGCAGGCCGGCGCGCAGCAGCGGTACCTGCGCAAAGGCGTCGAGCGCCTGCGCGAGCGCACGACCGTGGCGGGCGTTCTCGAAGATCGACGCCACTAGCCGGGCTCCAGGTTTGCGAAGCGCGTGAGCAGCGTCTTCACGCCGACGCGGTCGAACTTGATGCGCAGTTTCTGGGCGGGCCCGTTGCCTGCCACATCGAGCACCGTGCCATTCCCGAACACGGGATGGCGCACGCGCATGCCGCGCGGAATCTCCCCGCCGACGTCGTCGTACTCGGCGTGTGCGTACTCGTAGTCGAGTTCGGGTTTGGCGGAGCGCGGCGTGGACGGACCGGCGCCCTCGATCAGCGACTCGGGAATCTCGCGCAGGAAGCGCGACGGCACGCCGAAGGTGCGCGATCCAAAACGGCGCCGCTCGCGCGCGCAGGTGAGCGTGAGCCGCTCCATCGCGCGCGTCATGCCGACGTAGAAGAGCCGTCGCTCCTCCTCGATGCCACCCGCGTCGCGCGACGACACCGCGTGCGGGAAGATCCCCTCCTCCAGTCCGACCAGGAACACGAACGGGAACTCGAGTCCCTTGGCGGAGTGCACCGTCATCAGCGACACCCGTTCGGCGCGGCGGTCCCAGCCGTCGACGTCGGAGACCAGCGCCACCTGGTCGAGGAACAACTCCACGGCCGAGCGATCGTCTTCTCCGGGCGACGCGCTCTCGACGCTGAAGTCTTCCGCGGCGGAGAGCAGCTCGCGCAGATTCTCGAGTCGCGCCTGTGCCTCGGGCGAGCCTTCGGCTTCGAGATGGCGCAGATACCCGCTGCGCTGGAGCAGATTCGCGATCGACCCGGCGAGCGGGCGCGTGCGGATCTCGCGTGCGAGTTCCTCGTGCAGCAGGGCGAACTCGCGGATCGGTCCCGCCGCGCGGCCAGCGCCGCCCTCCGCGGCGAGCCGCTGCAAGCCTTCGAGGAGCGTCACGCCATCGCGCTGGGCGATCGCGCCAGCGCGTTCGACGGTGGCCTTGCCGATGCCGCGCGGGGGCGCGTTCACGATGCGGCGCAGCGCGGCGGTGTCGGCCGGATTCAGCGCGACGCGCAGGTACGCAAGGGCGTCCTTCACCTCGGCGCGCTCGTAGAAGCGCACGCCGCCGATGATCGAGTACGGAACGTTGTAGCGGAGCAGCTCTTCCTCGAAGGGCCGCGACTGCGCGTTGGTGCGGTAGAAGATCGCGAAGTCGCGCGGCGAACGACCCGCGCGCGCGCCGTTCAGGATCTGTCGCACCACGAAGGCCGCTTCGGCGCGATCGTCGCCCGCTTCGAAGAAGCGCAACAGCTCGCCCTCGCCGCGCTCGGCGCGCAGCTTCAAGCCCTTCGACGTCTCGTTGTGTGCCACCACCTGCGACGCGCCTTCGAGGATCGCCCGCGTCGAGCGGTAGTTGCTCTCGAGCTTCACGACCTGGGTGTCGGGGTAATCGCGCTCGAAGTCGAGGATGTTGCGGACGTCGGCCCCGCGCCAGCCGTAGATCGAGTTGTGGACGAGCACACCGCCGGCCGAGAAGTTGCGCAGGTCGTCCACCGAGAGGTCGTAGACGATTCCGTCGTAGCTCTCCGTGGAAACGGACTCGACGACGTCCTCGACCACCGCGTTGCCCTCCAGAACGGGCACGATCATACCGGCGTGAAGATGGGAAGCGGGTGTCAAGAAGAACGCCTTGCCCGGCGTCAGGCGTGCGCGCTTCACCATGTCGATGTCGCCCAGACCGCAGATCGAGCGCGCGAGTTCGAGTCCCTGGTCGTAGTCCTTGCGCGACGTTTCGATCCGCCACGTGCCGCGCTGACCAGCGCGCACCCCGAAGCGCGCCTGCGCCTCCTCGCGCAGCGACGCATCGGAGCTGACGATCTGGACGCGGTGTTCGTGCCAGGGCCGCAGCGTGTGCGGCCGCGGCTCTCCGAACATCGTGAACCACACGACGCGCCTGCTGCTCGCTCCGCGCATCAACGCGTACGGACGGTGGTGGGGAAAGCGCGGATCGATGTCGAGGTCGCGCATCAGCCGTTCGGCGGCCGCATGGGTGTCGATCGCGCCGAAGAGCCGATCGATCCAATCCTGATCGATCGCCATCCGCCGTCCGCGCACATGGAAGACCATCGTGGGGATGCCGTAGCGAACCGAGAGGAGCTGCTCGTAGTAGCGGGCTTCGGCGCCGTCACTGCACGCGTGCAGGATCCAGATGGCGTCGGCGACCTCCTGATTGGTGCGGATCTGGATCCGGTTGGCGAGATCGCCGCTGCGGCGACTGCGCGCGCCGGCCGTGGTACCGATGCGGAAGCCTTTGTCGCGCTTCCACATCAGGTAGACGTAGTTCATGCCGCGGACCGCATCGAGGCGCCCGAAGCAGACGTGATTGGGAGTCGCTTCCAGAACGCGGCCCGAACGCAGGCGGATGCGACACAGCGTTCCCTCGTGATGCCGCGTGGCGATCTTGGAGACGCGGGTGACGGCTGCCTTGCCCCAGCCCGACCCGGCGAGGATCGCGTCGCCCTCGCGGAGCGACTCGATCGGCTTCGGGCCGCTCGGCGTCGCGATCTCGGTATGCGGCGGAACGCACTGGTCGCCATCGCCAACGACACACAGATTCTTGTGTTCACTCGCGAGCTGGGTCACGAGCTGGTACTGGACGCGGTTGGTGTCCTGGTACTCGTCCACCAACACGTAGTTCCAGCGCCGGCGGTAGTGCGCGAGCACTTCGGGGAAGCGCTCGAAGAGCTGGGCGGTCTGCAGGATCAGGTCGCCGAAGTCGAGCGCGTTGGCTTCGGCGAGCAGGCGCTGATAGGTGGTGTAGAGCTCGGCGGCCTGCTCCGAGTCGAGGTCGTGGGCGGCTTCGGCCGCGCGCGCCGGCAGCCAGCCCTTGTTCTTCCACTGGTCGATGCGCCAACGCAGGCGGCGCGGGTCGTGGACCTTCGGGTCGAGGTCGTGGCGGCGCAGCGCTTCCTTCACCAATGACAGCGAGTCGTCCTCGTCGTAGATCACGAAGCCGCGCGAAAATCCGAGGTGGCCGGCGTCGCGGCGCAAGATGCGGACGCACGCGGAGTGGAAGGTAGTGACCCAGAGGCCCTGCGCGGCGGGGCCGAGCAGCTTCTCGACACGCTCGCGCATTTCCCCCGCGGCCTTGTTGGTGAAGGTGACGGCGAGGATCTGTTCGGCCGGGATGCCGCACGCGCCGATCAGATAGGCGATGCGGTGCACGAGCACGCGCGTCTTGCCGCTGCCCGCGCCCGCGAGGATCAGCAGCGGGCCCTCGGTGATCTCGACGGCGCGGCGCTGCTCCGGGTTGAGTCCCTCGAGAATCGTCTCGGCGAACACGTGCGCCGTTTCTCCGTAGACCAGCGGCCAAAATAAGGGCGGACCGACAACGTAGCCGCACCGCGCGGCCACCGGAAGCGCAGCGATGCGCGGCGGCTATCGTCCTGCGCCGTGGCAGCGGAACGCCGGCGCCTGCTCGTCGCCGCGCTCGTCTTCGTCGCGGCGCTCTGGGTCTACGCGCCCGTTCGCCAACTCGGTTTCGTCGATTACGACGACGACGTCTACGTGACCGAGAATCCGCACCTGGCCGACGGCTTCGGCTGGGACGACGTGCGGCGCGCCTTCGCGGAGCCCTACGAGACCAACTGGATCCCGCTCACGTGGATCTCGCTCGGCGTCGACCGGGCGCTCTATGGCACCTCGCCCACCGGCTACCACGTGACCAATGCGCTGCTGCACGCCGCGAGCGCGGCCCTGCTCTGCGTTGCGCTCGCGAACGCGACGGGCGCGCTCGCGCCGGCGGCTTTCGTGGCTGCGCTGTTCGCCGTGCATCCGTTGCGGGTCGAGTCGGTCGCCTGGGTGAGCGAGCGCAAGGATGTCCTTTCGGGCTTCTTCTTCGTGCTCACGCTGCTCGCCTGGGTGGCCTGGGCGCGGCGACCGGGCGTCGCGCGCTACGGCGCCGTACTCGTCGCCTTCTCGGCGGGACTGCTCGCGAAAGCGGTCGGTGTGACGCTGCCGTTCGTGCTGTTGCTGCTCGACTTCTGGCCGCTCGCGCGCCACCACCCGCTGGCCCGTATTGGCTCGCCGCCGTACGCTGGCGAGCGGAAGCATCGCGTCGGTCGGCTGCTGCTCGAAAAGGTCCCGCTGCTGGGGATCGCAGCGGCCATCGCATTCGTCACGCTCTCTGTGCAGCAGCAGCGCGGCGCGACCGCGTGGTTCGCGGAACTGCCGCTGCAGTCGCGCGTCGAAAACGCGGTCGTCTCGACCGCCTGGTACGCGCAGAAGACCTTCTGGCCGACCGAACTCGCGGTGTTCTATCCGCACCCAGGCGCGGAAATTCCCGCCGACGCCGTCGGGCGCGCGCTGTTTGCGCTGCTCGCCGCCTCGCTGCTCGCGCTGGCGCTGGCCCGACGCCGGCCCTGGTTGCTGGTGGGATGGCTGTGGTTCCTCGGCATGCTCGTCCCGATGCTCGGCTTGGTGCAGGTGGGAATGCAGTCGCGCGCCGACCGCTACGCCTACCTGCCCGTGATCGGCCTCCAGATCGCAGTCGCGTGGGAGGCATGGGCGTGGCTCGGCGGCCGGCGCGCGGGGCGCGCGGTCGCGGCCGTCGTCGCGGGCGCCGTGCTCGTGGCGCTCAGCGTCGCGACGCGCGGGCAGCTCGCGACGTGGCGCGATACCACGACGCTCTTCGAGCAAGCGCTGCGAACGACGCGCGACAACTTCATCGCCCACGACAAGCTCGGCCGCGCCTATCTTCGCGCGGGCGACTTCGACGGTGCGATCGAGCAACTGAGCGCGGCGCTGCGCATCGAGCCGGGTTGGCCCGAGCCACGCGCGAGTCTCGGCGAGGCGCTGCTGCGCAAGGGTCGCGTCGACGAGGCGATCTGGAATTGCCGCGAGGCCGTACGCCTCGATCCCGCGAGCGTCGGATTGCGCGTGCACCTCGCGCACATCTTGCTCGGCGCTGGCTGGGTCGACGACGCGATCCTCGAACTCCGTGAAGCGCTGCGCCGTGACGACGGCCTACGCGCCGCGCGCATCCACGGTCTGCTCGGCCTGGCGCTCGCCCGGCGCGGCGACACCGCGCGCGCCATGGCGCAGCTGCAGCAGGCGATCGCACTCGACCCGAGCGCCGCGACGCCGCGCGCCAATCTCGGCGCCCTGCTGCTCCAACAGGGCGACGCAGTGGGTGCGGAACGCGAGTTGCGCGCCGCGCTCGGCGCAGCCGCCGGGCAAGCGGAACTGCACAGCGCTCTCGGCGACGCGCTGCGAAGCCAGGGTCGCGACGCCGAGGCGATCGGGGAATACCGCGCGGCATTGCGGGCGCAGCCGCACCAGCAGGGTGCCGCGAACAACCTCGCGTGGCTGCTCGCGGCCGCTGCCGATCCCGCGCTGCGCGCACCCGACGAAGCGTTGCGCTGGGCCGACGTGGCCGCGGCTGCGACGCAGCACCGCGACGCGTCGGTGCTCGACACGCTCGCCGTGAGCCAGGCCGCGGTGGGCCGCTTCGCCGAAGCCGTCGAGACGCTCGATCTGGCGCTCGCACTGGTGCCGGCCGACCCAAATGACCCGCGTGCGAATGACCAGCATGCGGGCGACCCGCGCGCGGGGGAACAGCGCGCGCGAATGCTGGAACGGCGCGCGCTCTTCGCCGCGGAGCGCCCCTACGTGGAAGCGCCGCGGCGTTAGCGTTCGTGGCCCTCGCTCGGCTCCGCCTCGCTGCACGGCACCCGCGCTGCCGTGCGTGGGCTACTCGACCGTCACGCTCTTGGCGAGATTGCGCGGCTGGTCGACGTCGGTGCCCTTCAGCATCGCGATGTGGTACGCGAGCAGTTGCAGCGGCACCACCGCGAGCAGCGCCGTCAGGTACTCGCCGAGGTCGGGGATGAAGAGCACGTCGTTCGCCTTGTCGACGATCTCGGTGTCGCCTTCGGTGGCGATCGCAATCACCTGGCCGTCGCGTGCGCGCACCTCTTCGAGGTTCGAGACCACCTTGTCGTAGGTGGGGCTCCGCTCGGCGATCACGACGACCGGCATGTTCTCGTCGATCAGCGCGATCGGACCGTGTTTCATCTCGCCGGCGGCATAGCCCTCGGCGTGGATGTACGAGATCTCCTTGAGCTTGAGCGCGCCCTCGAGCGCGATCGGATACATGACGCCGCGACCGAGGTAGAGGAAGTCTCTCGCGTCCTTGTACTTGTGCGCGATCTTCCGCACTGCGTCGTCGAGTTCGAGCACCTTCTCGACGTTGCGGCGCAGGCGCTGGAGGTCGGCGAGCCGGCGGCGCAGCTCCTCGTTGCCGACGACGCCGCGCGCGTGGCCGAGCTTCAGCGCGATCAGGTAGAGCGCGACGACCTGCGTCGTGAATGCCTTCGTCGAGGCGACGCCGATCTCGGGACCCGCGTGGGTGTAGAGCACGTCGTGGCTCTCGCGCGCGATGGTGGCCTCGCGCACGTTGCAGACGGCGAGCACGCGAGCGCCCTGCCCCTTGCCCTCGCGCAGCCCTGCGAGCGTGTCGGCCGTCTCGCCGGACTGCGAAACGGGGATCACCAGCGCCTTGTCGCCGACGATCGGCCTGCGGTAGCGGTACTCGCTGGCGACGTCGGCTTCCACCGGGAGTTTCGCGAGCTGTTCGATCATGGTGCGCCCGACCAGCGACGCGTAGTACGCGGTGCCGCAGGCGACCAGGTGCACGCGGTCGATCGCCTTCGCCTTCTCGGGGGAGAAATCGATCCCGTCGAGGTCGAGTTCGGCCGAGCCCTCGTGCCAGACGACGCGCGTTCCGATCGTGTCGGTGATCGCACGCGGCTGCTCGTAGATCTCCTTCTGCATGAAGCGGTCGTAGCCGCCCTTTTCCGCCGAGACGGGATCCCAGTTGATCAGCTTGGGATCGCGGCGAAGCGGCGCACCCTCGATGTCGAAGATCGCGAGGTCGTCGCGACCGAGCACCGCGAAGTCGCCGTCCTGGAGGAACACCATGTTGCGGGTGTACGGGAGCAGCGCGGGGATGTCGGAGCCGAGGAAGGATTCGCCCTCGCCCACGCCGAGGATGATCGGGGAGCCGCCCTGCTTGGCGGCGATGATGTGGTCGGGATCCGCTTCGGAAACGACGGCGATCGCGTAGGAACCGACCATCAGCTTCGCGGCGCGGCGCACCGCCGTCGCCAGATCCGGCGCGCCGCGGCGCAGTTCGCGCTCGATCAGGTGCGCCACCAGTTCGGTGTCGGTCTCGGACTCGATCTCGCAACCCTCGGCCTCGAGTTCCTGCCGGATCGCGCGGTAGTTCTCGACGATCCCGTTGTGGACCACCGCGACCCGTCCGGCGCGGTGCGGGTGCGCGTTGCGCACCGACGGCTTGCCGTGCGTCGCCCAGCGCGTGTGGCCGATCCCGACGGTGCCCGGCAGCGGCTCGTCCTTCAGCAGCTCTTCGAGCGCGGCGAGCTTGCCGACCGCGCGTCGCGTGGTGAGACCGCCGAGCTGGAAGACGGCGACTCCCGCCGAGTCGTAGCCGCGGTATTCGAGCCGTCGCAGTCCGTCGATCAGTACTTCGACCGCGCGTCGCTCACGTCCCACGTAGCCGACGATTCCACACATGGGTCGCTACTCCTTTGGATGGTGCTTGCCGGAGCCCTTGCTCTTGCGGCGTAAGCGCCATCCCTCGACGTTGCGCTGCTTCGCACGAGCGACGGCGAGCGCGTCCTTCGGAACGGATTCGGTGATCGTCGAACCGGCCGCTACGAAAGCGTTCTGCGCGACGGTGACCGGGGCAATCAGGTTCGCGTTGCAGCCGATGAAGGCCTTCTCCTCGACGCGGGTGCGGTGCTTGTCGATGCCGTCGTAGTTCACGACGATCGAGCCGCAGCCGAAACTCGCGCCGGCGCCGACGTCGGCGTCGCCGATGTACGAGAGGTGGTCGGCCTTCACGCCCGCGCCGATCTGGCTGTTCTTCAACTCGACGAAGTTCCCGATCCGAACGCCCTTGCCGATTCGGTTGCCGGGGCGCAGGTGCGCGCAGGGGCCCAGCACCACGTCGTCGCCGATCTCCGAGGACTCGACGACCGTGTGCGCCCGGAGCGTGCAGCGCTCGCCGATGCGTGTCGGTCCCTGGATCACGCAGCCCGGCTCGATCACGGTGTCGCGGCCGATCTGCACGCCCCAATCGAGATAGGTCGCGTCGGGGTCGATCAGCGTGACGCCCTCGTCCATCACGCGCTGCGCGGTGCGACGCCGCAACACCGCGGTGGCGCGCGCCAGCTCGGCGCGCGAGTTGATGCCGAGCGCCTCGTCCGCGTCGCCGGTCGGCACCGCGTCGATCGCGCGGCCGTCGCGGACGGCGATCGCGACGATGTCGGTGAGGTAGATCTCGCCCTGGGCGTTCTTGTCGTCGACCTGGTCGAGCGCCTTCCACAGGAACTCGGCGTCGACGAGGTAGGTGCCGGTGTTGCCTTCCTGGATGCGCAACTCGTCGGGCGTCGCGTCGGTCATCTCGACGATCCGCACGACCCGCCCGCGCGCGTCGCGCACGATGCGACCCGGCAGCGGTTCGAGCGCCGAGAGAATCAGCAGGTCGACGCCGCGCGCGGCCTTCTCGGTGCGCATGCGCTCGATCGTTTCGGCGCGCAGCAGCGGCGTGTCGCCGTAGAGGATCAGCACGTCGCCGCGGAAGCCGTCGAGCGCTGCGCGCGTGGTCATCATCGCGTGGCCGGTACCGCGGCGTTCGGTCTGCTCCACGAAGGTGGCGCGGCCGGCGAAGGTCTCGCAGACACGCTCGCTGTCACGGCCGACCACGACGACGAGTCGCTCGGGCGCCAGCGCTTCGGCGATCTCGATCGGGTAGGCGAGCATCGGCCGCCCGCACAGCTCGTGGAGGACCTTCACGAGCCCCGACTTCATCCGTTTGCCCTGGCCGGCCGCGAGAATCACGACGGCGAGGGCGCGCTCGTTCGCGGTCATGGCGTCTCCTATCGGTCCTGGATCGGGCGAAGCTGACGGGGATTCGCCGCTGTGTTGCCTCGCGCTTGCAGGCCGCCCTGGCGGAACTCGGCAGGTTAGTCCCTGATGGGGATGCGCAACCAGGCATCGACCGGCTGCGCATCCGTTGCCGGTTCCGCAAAGCTCGCACGACCCGACATGCCCCGCAGGGGCCGCAAGCCGACGAGGGGGTTGGCCTTGGGCTACGTTCGTCCATCGAGGAGACCGAGGCATCCAGATCTTCGGCAACACGCAAGGCCTCAAGGCCAGCCAGGTTCGAGCCCTCGAGCGTCTGTATCGGCGCCGGCTCCCTGGTGGCCGTCTCGTCACCCAGGAATTTGCGCGTGAACTCACCGAGGTCTCGCATGAGATCGGGCGCGAGGTGGGTGTCCTCGTCGATCGACGCGGTGCCGTCACCCACGCGATGGTGGGCAGCAGATCCGCGATCGAGATGCCCGAGTGGGGGCGCTTGCGCGCGGGTCAGGGACGCCTGCGCGGACTCCGCTGCGTCCACACCTTCCTCGGCGACGAGCCGCTGACCCACGACGACCTGACCGACCTCGCCAAACTCCGCCTCGACGCGATGGTGACGCTCGGGATGGACGCGTCCGGTATGCCGACCGACGCGCACGTCGCGCACCTGCGTCCCGCCCGGCTGGACGGCACCGTGGTCGAGCGCATGCCGCCGCGTCCGCCGGCGCTGCTCGACCTCGATTTCGAGGACTGGATCGGTGCGCTCGAAGAAGAGCTGGCCCGTACCGCGCGCACCCGCACGATCGGCTCGGGCGATCGCGCCGTCCTGGTGGCGGTGAGCGCCGGTCGCCCGCGACACGACACCGAGCAGTCCGTCGCCGAACTGCGCGAGTTGGCGCGTTCGGCAGACGTCGAGATTGCGGACGTGCTGATGCAGGTGCGGCCGCAGATCGATCCGCGCACGGTCGTCGGTTCGGGGCGCCTCGAAGACCTCGTCGTGCTGGCCTTCCAACACGACGCCGACCTCGTGATCTTCGACCACGATCTATCGCCCGCACAGGCACGCAACATCGCCGAGCGGCTCGAACTGCGCGTGATCGACCGCACGCAGCTGATCCTCGACATCTTCGCCCAGCGCGCGCGCTCGCGAGACGGCAAGTTGCAGGTCGAGCTGGCGCAACTGAAGTACCGACTGCCGCGACTCGCCCAGCGCGACGAAGGGCTGTCGCGACTCGGCGGTGGCATCGGGGGGCGCGGCCCCGGCGAGCAGCGCCTCGAAGTCGATCGCCGACGCGTGCGCGAGCGCATCGCGCGGCTCGAGCGCGAGCTCGCGAACCTGCGCCGCGATCGCGAAGGTCGCCGCAGCCGGCGCAAGCGGCGCGGTGTGCCGGTGCTCTCGATCGTGGGCTACACGAACGCCGGAAAGAGCACGCTGCTGCGCGCGCTGACGCACGCCGACGTCCTCATCGAGGACAAGCTCTTCGCGACGCTCGACCCGACGTCGCGTCGCCTGCGCTTCCCGCGCGAGCGCGAGGTGATCGTCACCGACACGGTGGGCTTCATCCGCGATCTGCCCGAAGACCTGAAGGAAGCGTTCCGCGCGACGCTGGAAGAGCTGCACGATGCCGACGTCTTCCTGCACGTCGTCGACGCATCGGCGCCGGATTTCGAGCGCCGCATCGCGACGGTACGGCGCGTGCTCGAAGAGATGCGCCTCGGCGACACGCCCGAACTGCTGGTGTTCAATCAGAGCGATCGACTCGAAGCGGGCGCCGCCGAGGCGATCGCCGCACGCGCCGGTGGCGTCGCGGTCTCGGCACTGCGCGGACTCGGGTTGCGCGAACTGCTCGAGCACGTGGAGAATACGGTCTGGCGAGAGTCGGTGTCGGAGCGCACCCGCGACCGCCTGACGTCGCTGGCGGGCGACGACGAAGCACCGATCCAGGCCGTGGGGGGAGCATAACGACGATGATTCGATCGAAGATCACAGGAACCGGGATGTACGTACCGGAACGCGTCGTGACCAACCACGACCTCGCACAGCGCATGGAAACCAGCGACGAGTGGATCCAGCAGCGTTCGGGCATCGTCGAGCGGCGCCACGTCGACGGCACCGAAACGCCGGTGGATCTCGCGGAACACGCCGCGCGCCACGCGCTGGAAGCGGCTGGCGTCGGTCCCGACGAGATCGACGGAATCGTGCTCGCGACGCTCTCGCCGCAGCACGAGTTCCCCGGAACGTCGTTCTTCCTGCACCACCGGCTCGGTGTTCCCGAGATTCCCTGCTTCGACCTGCGCGCGCAGTGCAGCGGCTTCCTCTTCTCGCTCGCGACGGCCGACGCCTTCATCCGCTCGGGCCAGATGCGGCGCGTGCTGGTGGTCGGCTGCGAGGTGCACTCGACCGGCCTCGAGTTCTCGACGCGCGGCCGCGACACAGCGGTGCTCTTCGGCGACGGCGCGGGCGCGGTCGTGCTCGAAGCGAACGACGGCGCCGACGATCGCTCGGGCCTGCTCGCGATCCGCCTTCACGCGCAAGGCGAGCACGCCAAACGGCTCTGGATCGAGGCGCCGGGCTCGGCGTTCTGGCCGGAGCGCATCACGAAGCAGATGATGGACGAGGGCCGCCACTTCGCGCGCATGGAAGGTCGCTTCGTCTTCAAGCACGCGGTGACCCGCATGCCGGAGGTGCTGCGCGAGGCGCTCGACGCCGCCGGCACCAAGCTCGACGACATCGACCTCTTCCTGTTCCACCAGGCGAACCTGCGCATCAACGAATTCGTCGCGTCGTCACTCGGGATCGCGCCCGAGAAGTGCCCGAGCAACATCGAGCGCTACGGCAACTGCTCGGCCGCCTCGATCCCGATGCTGCTCGACGAAGTGGTGCGCGGCGGCCGACTGCGCCCCGGCCAGCTCGTGGCGATGACCGCCTTCGGCTCGGGCTTCACATGGGCGACCGCGGTGGTTCGCTGGTAGCGCGCAGAGCAGCGGCACCGGCCATGCCGCGCTGCGTCCGGACGGGTTCTCGAAAATATCGATACGATCCGTAAAGTAATCGCGAATCCAGCTGGATACCTGCGTCCTGGCGATCCCTTGACCGCATGACGCGTCGTGTTAGATTGCAACGGCTCGCGTCAACCGAGCCCCGACTCCGCGGGGCCGTGGCGAGCAGAGGAGAAAAAGATGGCAAAGCAGGCCAGTGTGGTTCAAGACGGCGTCGAGCAGGTCCGTGAGGCGGTTCGGCGCGTCGATCAGGGTTTCCGCCGTATCCAGAAGCAGGTGGAGACCCGCCGGCGGCGACTTGCGAAAGAGGTGACGACCCGCCGCCACCTGATCGAGAAGCGAGCCCAGCGCGAACTCGGGCGCATCCAGAAGCAGCTCCAGAAGCAGCCGATCGTGAAGCGCGCGGAAGCGCTCCGCGCCGACGCGACCGAGCGCATCGAAGGCGCCGTTTCGAGCTTCTTCGACGTGCTGCCGATCGCGACCAAGAGCGACGTCGAGCGCGTCGACCGCAAGGTCTCCGCCCTGGGCCGCAAGCTCAAGGAGATGGAGAAGGGCCAGGGCGGTTCCGCCGAGGCCTGATCGCACGTTCGTCGCGATCCGCGGGCGCGAGGAAATCCGGGAGCCCGGCGGCCAAGGGCCGCCGGGCTCTTCGCTTTGTTGAAGCCAGGGCGATCGGCGACCCTTGCGGCGCTCCCTCCGCATGCGAGGTCGCGTTGCAGGTTTCCAGTCGCACACTCGAGACGCTGGAATGGCCGCTGCTGGTGGGGCGGCTGCGCGCGCACGCGCGCACGCCGGGCGGACGGCGCCGCTGCGAGCCCGAAGCTTCGAGCGAACTCTTCGCCGCCGATCCGGACGCCGCCCGCGTGCAGCTCGCCGAGACCAGCGAGGCACGCGCCGTGCTCGAACGGGCCGCGCCGCCGTTCGGCGGTCTCTCGGAGATCGGCCCGGCGCTGCTGCGCGCCGAGCGCGGCGGGGAACTTGGCGCCGGCGATCTGCTCGACATCGCCTCGGCGATCGAGGCCGTCGAGGCGACGCAGCAGTTCCTCGCCCGAGAAGGCGCTCGCGCGCCGCTGCTTGCCGGACGCGCCGCCAATCTGGGCCGCCACCTCGGCGTCGCCGAGGCGATCGCCCGCTCGATCGACGCCGAAGGCCAGGTGCGCGACTCCGTGTCGCCGGTGCTGGCCGAGGCGCGCGCGGAGTCGCGGCGCCTCGGAGGGGAATTGCAGCGCCGTCTCGACACCGCAGTGCACGATCCGGAGATTGCGCCGCATCTGTCCGACTCGTTCGTGACCGTGCGCAACGACCGCTATGTGCTGCCCGTGCGCGCCGACGCGCGCGGCAGGGTTCCCGGCATAGTCCACGACGTCTCGGCCTCGGGCACGACGCTGTTCATCGAACCGCAGGCCGTCGTCGACGCCAACAACCGGCTGAAGGAAGCCGAGCTGCGCGCGGCGCGCGAGGTGACGCGCGTGCTGCGCGAGCTGTCGAGCGAAGTCGGCCGGGAGGCGCCTCTGCTGCGTGCGAGCCTCGCGCTTCTCGAGGAGCTCGATGTCGCCTTTGCGCGCGGCGCGCTCTCGCGCGAAATGGAAGCGGTGGAGCCGACCCTGCACGACGCGGGCGTCTTCGTGCTGCCGCAGCTGCGTCACCCGCTGCTCCCGCGCGAGCGCGCCGTTCCGAACGACCTGCGACTCGGCGAATCCCACCACGTGCTGGTGCTGTCGGGTCCAAACGCCGGCGGCAAGACGGTGGCGATGAAGTCGATCGCGCTCGCTGCGCTCTGCGCGCGGGCAGGGCTCCATGTCGCCGCCGCGCCGGGCGCCCGCGTCGACTGGACCGAGCGGCTGCTCTCCGACATCGGCGACGCCCAGAACCTGCGCGAGAACCTCTCGACCTTCTCGGCGCACCTCGCGAATCTCGCACGCATCGTCGACGTGGCAGACGCGCGCACGCTCGTCGTGCTCGACGAGATCGGCGATGGCACCGACCCCGGCGAAGGCGCCGCGCTCGCCCAGTCCGTGCTCGAAGCGCTCGCGACGGCGGGTGCGCGCGTGGTCGTGACGACGCACTACGCGCTCTTGAAAGAGCTGGCGCAGGTCGATGCGCGCTTCGAGAACGGCAGCTTCGAGTTCGACGCAATCACGCTCGCGCCGACCTACCGGTTGCGGGTGGGGACGCCGGGCGCGTCATCGGCGCTCGCGGTCGCGGCCCGGATGGGTCTGCGCAGCGACGTGCTCGCGCGCGCCAACGAACTGCTCGATCGCGAAGACCGCCGCCTCGAGCGCACGCTCGCGGAACTCTCGTCGAGCCGCGTCGCGCTCGACCGCGAACGTCGCGACGCCGAGCGCGCGCGCGAAGAGAGCGAAGCCACGCGCGACGAGCTCCGGCGCAAGCTGTTGCAGCTACAGGAGCGCCGCGATCGACTCTTCGAGGGCATGCGCCGCGATCTCGACGTCGCCTTCCAGCGCGCCCACGGAGACGTCGCAGCCGTGATCCGCGAGCTGCAACGCGGCGGTGCCGACGCGCGCGACGCCGCGCGCGCGAGAGAGAAACTGCTCGCAATCGCCGCGCAGGCGCGCGAGGTCGAGACCGAGCTGGAGCACAGCGCGGAAGCGTCCCCCGGCGAGCCGAGCTTCGAGGCGCTCGACTGGCGCGACGCGCGTCCGGGGGATCGCGTGCTGGTGCGCGGCGGCGGGCCGGGATCCCTCGTATCGCTGCCCGATCGGCGCGGGCGTGTCGGAGTGCAGGTCGGCGGAGCGCGCCTGGTAGTTCCGGTCGAACGCATCGGGCGTATTCGCGAGACGGAAGACAACGCCTCGCCGCGCACACGCGTCTCGCACGTGTCGGTCGATGCCGGCGCTGTCGCCGGCGAGCACGCGGGCGGCATCGAGCGCTGCGACCTGCGCGGGCTGCGCGTCGAGCAGGCCGTCGCGCAGGTCGCCGCGGTGCTCGATCGCGCTGCGCTGCGCGGCTGCGAGCGCGTCCATGTCGTCCACGGACTCGGCACCGGCGCCTTGCGCGACGCCATCCGCGCCCACCTCGCCACGTCCCCCTACGTCGCCCGCCTGCAACCCGGCCACCCCGACGCCGGCGGCGAAGGCGTCACCGAAATCCTCCTGCGGTAGGAGAAAGGGGACGGTCCTCCTCCCGGACTGGCATTGGACTCGAGGGACACAGTTCGCAGGTGTGTCCCTCGAGTCCAATGCCAGGTCACACGAGGACCGTCCCCTTTCTCCACGAGGCGACGGCGCCTTCGAGGGTGGGGGCGGCGAGCCAGTCGCCGGCGAAGAAGAGGGGGCGGCCCGCGGCGACGCGATCGGCCTCGACGGCGCGAAACTGCGCGAGCGCGCGGTAATGACCGACGTCGAAGCGCGGCCAGGCGAGCGGGAAGCGCCGCACGACGCCATTGCCCGCGACGACGCCGGGCAGCAGGCGCTCCACCTCTGCCGCAATCTCCTTCGCGAGCGCGTCGTCGGGCCAGTCTGCGTGCGCGCTCACCCATGGCTCGCGCGCGATCGCCGTGACGAAGCCGCCCTCGATCGCAACCGACGCGAACGGGCTCGTGCCGCGCTTCTCGATGCGCACACGGGTCGGCGCCACCGAGTTTTCGGCGCGCATCGGCGCCGACCAGGTGATCGCCGCGTCGTAGCGCACGCCCGCGAGCAGTGTCCGCTCCGCGGCGACCAGCACGGCATCACCGATTCGTGCCGCCTCGGGAGCGGGTACGGCGAGCACGACTGCGTCCGCGTCGAGCGTCTCGATGGCGAGCGCGACGCGCAATCCGCGGCCACTCCCCGCTTCGACCCGCAGCGCGGCGGCACCGGTTCGCACCGCGAGTCGCGCCGCGAGCGCAGCCGCGAGGCGCCCGACGGGAGCTGCGAGCGAGCCCGCCACGGCATCGCGCTCGGCTGCGAAGCGCATCAGGAATGCGACACGACTCGCCTCGCGCTCGTCCACCGGAGCGCGCTCCGCGAGCCAAGGCTCCATCCACGCCGTGACGGCGCTGCGGCCGAAGTAGAGCGTGCCGAAATCGGCGAGTGAGCGGTCGTCGTGCGCGGCGGCACGCTCGGGCGCTCCGGGATCTAGGTTCGCCCGGTAGCGCGCGAGGAGCCGCGGCAGCCGCACGAGGCGGAGCGCATCCAGGAAACGAACCCCGGGCGTACGCGCCACCGCGCGCGGATCGCCGCCCGGTGGAATTGCGACGAAGTGGCCACCGCGCGCGAACGCGCTCCGCACCGGTCGCACCGGAAGGAATTCGTGCGCCAGACCGGCGGCGCGCACGAGCGCGTGCAGTGCGTGATCCGCCGTCGTGACGCGCGCAGCGATCGGATCCGCGCCGGATTCGCCGGCGGCAGCGCGTCCACCCGCGCGCGGCGCGCGCTCCAGCAAGGTAACGCGGTGGCCTTGCTGGGTGAGCTGGAACGCCGCCGAGAGACCCGCGAAGCCGGCGCCCACCACGATTACGTGTTGCGGCCCGTGCGGCGCGCTCATGCGAAGTCGCCCGACGCGAGCCAGCGGTCGAGATGCGCGACGACGTCGTGCAACGTCGTGAACCGTTCGAACGGAATCCGGCGCTCTTCGAGCACCTCGGCGAGCGAGTCCTTGGCATACACGCGGTCGGCCACTTCTGCGGCACACAGATCCGAGACACGTCCGTTGCCGATGTGCACGACGGGCACGCCCGGATGGAGCTCGCGGAACTCCGCGATGCGCGCGCGTTTGCACACGCCGGTGCCACAGCCGCAGCTCGGATCGCGCCAGCGCGCTGCGATGCGCCAGTTGCCGTTCTCGTAGCGCAGCCGGTTCGCGTCGTAGGCGAAGCGCAGGCCGTGGAGCTGCTGCAGGCGATCGAGGTTGCGGTCGAAGCCGTCCGAGAGAACGCGAAACGGCACGCGTTGCCGCTCGCACCACGCGACCAGATCGCGCGCGCCGGGGTCCAGCTCGACCGTGTGCAGGAACGCCTCCAGCTCGGCTTCGGGGAGCACCAGCCCGTCGAGCAGCTCCATGTTGTAGGCCCACGCGTCGAGTTCGCCGCGCTCGAGGCGGGGCCACAGCTCGGCGCGACGCGCGGCTGCGTAGCGACGCGCGATCGTCGAGCCCACGTCCTGCACCGCGAAGGTCCCGTCGAAATCGCAGAACACCGCGAGACGCGGCGCCCCGCGCACGCGATAGAGCGCGGCGCCGTGGGGCGGCAGCTCGACCGCGAGACTTCCCTTCGCGACGCTCGCCTGCGCGGATCCGAGCAGCGGGATCACCTCGGGCGTCGCCACGCCGACGCCGTGCGCCGCGAGGTCGAGCGCGCTGCGACGCGACTCTTCCGTGTCGTTGAAGAGTGCGACGAGCCAGTCCGCTCCGGCGCGCGAAACGACGGCCGGCGCGACCTCGGCGTCGAGCAAGCCCGCGGCGCGCGCGGTTCCCGCGTGCGCCGCTTCGTCGACTTCGCGCGCCAGTGCGATCGTGTCGCGCACCGTGGCGCGCTCCTCGGCCGTGAGCGCCGGCACGTCGTCCGAGAAGATCGTCATGCCGCCGGTCACCGCGATCGAGGCCGCCAGCGCGCGCACCTCGTCGCGCGTCAGGCTCGACTGCTTCGAGCGCGCCATCAGGCAATCGGGGTCGTTGAGCCAGAAGCGGCGGTGCTGGAACGCGCGTGCGAGCGTATTGCGAAGCGCATTGCGACCCGAAGGCAGCGTCCTCTCGAGGCCTGCGATGCGAGGTCCGAGCACGTGCCAGTAGGGCGCCGTGTCGGGTCCGATGCGCATACCGTCGACGAGACCCACGGCGGGACCCAGCGGACAGCCGCAGCCGAGCACGAACGCCTCGTCGCCGGCTCCTGCACGCACCGCGGCGAGACCGCGCCGCAGCCGCGCCGCGCGCGTCACGCGCGGATCATGCGCCCGCGCGCACAGCGACTGCGTATAGAGGAAGTCGATCTTGTGATACGGAAAACCCATCTCGACCAGCGTGCGGAAGACGTGCTCGAGGTGCGCGACGACCTCGGGCCGTGTCGCGTCGAGCACGAAGACCCAGCCGTCCTTCGTCCAGATGCCGTGATGCAGGCCGCGCAGATCGCCGTCGCCGTCGGGGGCGCCCAACAGCCACTCGCGGTGCGTCTCATGGATGCGACTCTCGGGCACGACGCAGAATGGCGCTGTCCACAGGCCGGGCGTGAAGCCCGCCGCGCGAACCGCGCGCGCCACCGCCGCGAGGCCGCTCGGGAACTTCTCGTTGGTTTCGAGCCAGTCGCCGATCGCGCGCTGGTAGCCGTCGTCGAGCTGGACGAGTTCGATCGGGATCTCGTCGCGGGCGGCGACGAGCGCGTCGAGGTTGCGAACGAAGGCGTCCTCGCTGACGTCGTGGAAGAAGTGATACCAGGAGCACCAACCGGCCTGGAAGGGCGCACAGGCGCGGGCTCCGGCGCGGCGTCCTTGCGCTTCGGCGTGTGCTTCGAGCAGCGCGTTCGAGTCGCTGCCGAGCGCCAGGCGAACCGGCTCGAGCTCGATGGCTTCGCCCGGGTCGAGCGGTCTCTCGATGCGCTGCTCGATCTCGATGCGCACGACGTCGCCCTCGCGACGCAGATAGACGACGGCAAATGCGACGCCGCTCTCGAGTGCGCCGGCGCTGCACGCCGCATCCCCGGCGCCGAGTACCGTGACGCCGTCGGATTCCCACCACCCCGCGCGATCGGCCGGCGCTTCCCAGGTTCCGTGGTGGAAGCCGCGCAGCCAGGGGCCCGACGGGAAGGGCGGCGCTCCAGCGGGATCGAGCGCGGCGCCACCCGCGAACGACCAGGACTGGGCGCCTTGTCGCAGGAAGCGCAGGTGCGACAGGTCCGGCGCCTGCCACGAAAAGCCGAGACCCAGCGACTCGACGCGCAGCGGCGCGTCGCCCGCGTTCTGGACGCGCACCGACCAGGTGGCACACTCGCCGTCGCTCGTGGCGGCGAGCGTCACAGCCAGGGACCCGACGCGACACGCATCGGAAGCGAGCGCGGTTTCGTCGAGTCGTTCGTCCGCCGCAAAGGCGTCGGCGCTCGCGGCGTGCGTGCGCGCGAACACTCGAGTCGCCTGCACGGTGCCGGCCGAGGATCTGCGGAGGACGGGAGCGGAAACCATGGGCGCGCCAGTATACCCGCGGCGTTTCCTCGATCGACTCGCCAGCGGCCCGCCGCTGCTGCTCGACGGGGCCACCGGCACCGAGCTGGAGCGGCGTGGCGCGCGCTGCGAAGGCCCGCTCTGGTCGGCGCGCGCATTGCTGGACGATCCCGCGATGATCCTGCGCATCCACCGCGACTACGTGGCGGCAGGCGCCGAGATCCTCACTGCCAACACCTTCCGCACCCAGGCGCGCACGCTCGCGCGCGCCGACCTCGGCGCACGCGCAGCCGAGTTGACGCAGATCGCGATCGAGTTGGCGCGCCGCGCGATCGGCGACACGGGTTTCGTCGCCGGTTCGATGGCGACGCTCGAAGATTGCTGGCGGCCCGAACTCGCGCCGGACGACGTCGCACTCGCACGCGAGCATGCCGAACACGCCGCGAATCTCGCCGGCGCCGACCTGCTGCTCATCGAGACCATGAACAGCATCCGCGAGGCGCGTGCCGCCGTGCGCGCTGCGAAGGCAACGGGGCTTCCCGTCTGGGTGAGCTTCTCGTGCAACGACGCGGCGCGACTGCTCTCGGGCGAGCCGCTGGCGGACGCGCTCGCGGCGGTCGGCGCGCTCGCGCCCGATCTGGTCGGAGTGAACTGCCTGCCTGCGCCGCACGTGATCCCGGCGCTCGCGCCACTCGCCGCCTCGGGGCGCCCGTTCGCCGTGTACGCGAATCTGGGCGCGCCGCTGGGCGACGCGAGTACGGCGACCACGGCGCGCACGCAGGATGCGACGCCCGCGGAGTTCGCCGCGCACGCGCGCCACTGGCTCGCGCGCGGCGCGCGCGTCGTCGGCGGCTGTTGCGGCACGCGGCCCGAGCACATCAGCGCGATCGCGGAGGCGATCAAGTCGCCACTCTGACGCAACCCGGTTCACAGTGACGCAAACTTCGTCACCCCCGGTCGTGGCTCTGCCGCACGGCTGCCGGCGGCCTGCGGGGTTGCTGCCCGGTCGCTGCGGATGCACTGCGCAAAACGCCTCTGCGCTACGCCGTGCGGAGTGGGCACGCGGCTTGCTCTTGTCCTAGGTCACAACACAGAGCCTCGCGGTCCACCGCGCCCGGACTGGCAACCCCTCCTCCTGCACGCAAGTGCGGGATGCCAGTCCGGGCGCATCGCTTTGCGAAGCAAAGCGATGCGCCGAAGGCGCCTGCAAGCGGAGCGCGCAGCGAGCCGCAGGCGAGCGAAGTCCCATGACGACGCGGTCGCCCCAGCAACCGCCCTCATGCTGCAGTAGCTTGCGCACACGATGTCCAACGAGACAGACGCTTTACCGCTGCTCTTGCCGCGTCCCCGCCACTTCGAGATGCACATCGGCCGCTTCCGCCTGCGCGACGGCATCCCGATCGTGCTCGATGCCTCCGCGAACGACACCGACTTTACGAGCGCGTGCGCCCTCCGCGATGCGCTGTTGCGCAACCACGGTCTGCGCCTTCCGGTGGAGACGCACGCGCACCGCGACGGAATCGGGGCCTGCATCGAGTTGCGGCGCGAAGCGGACGCCGGCGAGGGCTATCGGTTGCGCGTCGTGGGCGACCACGTGCTGGCGATCGCTTCGGGTCCTGCGGCCCTGCGCTACGCGATCGAGACGCTGATCCAGTTGGTCGACACGCACGGCGCCCTGCCCGCCTGTCTCGTCGACGACGCTCCCGACTTTCCGAAGCGCGGGATCATGCTCGACGTCTCGCGCGGCAAGGTGCCGACGCCCGAGACGCTACACGCACTCGTCGATCTCTGCGTGCGCCTCAAGCTCAATGTGTTGATGCTCTACGTCGAGCACACCTTTCGCTTCCGGCGTCATCCGAAGATCGGGGCCGGCGCGTCCCCGCTCGAAGCGGAGGTGCTGCGCGAACTCGACGCATACGCCGCCGCGCGCCACGTCGAACTGGTGCCCAACCTGCAGTCACTCGGCCACATGGATCACATCCTCGCGCTTCCCGAGTACCAACGACTCGCCGAGACGGATGCGCGCTGGACACTCGCGTGTGCGGAGCCGGGCTCCTACGAACTGCTGCGCGACCTGTACGACGAATTCCTGCCGAACTTCCGCTCGCGACTGTTTTGCGTGGACTGCGACGAACCGTGGGATCTCGGTCGCGGCAAGTCGAAGGCGATGGCGGACGCCCTCGGTCCCGGCGGGCTGCTGCTCGATCACGTAAAGCACCTGGGAGAGCTCGCGCGCGAGCATCGACGCCAGTTGATGGTCTGGGCCGACTTCGTGCACAAACATCCGGAGCGGATCGCGGAGTTCGGCCGCGACGTGATCTTCCTCGACTGGTGGTACGAAGCCGAGCACGACTTCGACGAGGTGCGGCGCTTCGCCGAGCACGATCTCGCATTCTGGGTGTGCCCGGGCACGTCGTCGTGGAATTGCCTCTTCCCGCGTCTGGACAACGCCGTCACCAACATCTCGCGCTGGGCCGACGCCGGTCGCCGCCACGGCGCCGGCGGACTCCTCGTCACCGATTGGGGCGATTTCGGCCACTACAACCTGCTCGGAAACTCCTGGCTGCCCTACGCGTGGGCGGCGCAGCAGGCGTGGTCCGGCGAGGAAGCGCCGGCGCGCTTCGACCGCGCGTTCTCCAGACTCGTGTTCGGCGACGCGAGTGGCGAGTCGGCGCGCTGCTATCGCGAACTCGGCGCGGTGCACGACGCCGGCTTCGAGATCTTCAACGGTTCGGCGTTGCAGTTCCTGTTCTTCGACGACCTCGACCGCGCCTATTTCGTGCGCGGCGCCAAGCCTGCCGTAGTGCGCAAGAGTCGCGCGCGCATCGAGCGCACGCGCAAGCGACTCGCCGCTGCGAAGGCGCGCTTCGCAGGAGATCCGGTCGCGCACGGCGAGCTGCTCTACGCGGCCGACGCCTCGATCCACGCGCTGCGCAAGGCGCTCGCAGGACTCGATTACGTCGCGTGGCGCGAGCGGCCGGACAAGCTCGACACCAAGGCACGACGGCGCCTCGCAGACGAATGCACGCGGCTCGCAAAGGAGGAGCGCGCACTGCTGGCGCGACTGCACGCGTTGTGGCTCGCGCGCAGTCGGCCCTCGAACTTCGAGCTGACGAGCCGGCGACTCCGACGTTCGACTGCGAGCCTCGCACGTGCCGCGCGCGCGCTCACGGCCAATCGCCCGCCGGCGCCGCCGCCGGCGCACGAGGGCTTCAGCCCCGGCGTCGTGATCCGCGCGCTGCGCGACGCAGTCGCGCCGCAGTAGCGACGGCCCGGCGCGACGCCGCAGCCGTCAACTGCGCGCCGCGCGCCAGAGCCGGCGCGCGATCCCAGCCAGGTACACCGAGCCGCTGGCCACGAGCAGTCCCTCGGGCGCCGTCGTCTCGCGTGCGGCGCGAAGCGCCAGGTGCGGGTTCGGGACCGCGCGCAGCGCGAGCCCCGGACGCGCCGCGCGCACGGCGCTGGCGATCTCCGCGGGATCGAGCGATCGCGTCGGCTCGGCGCGCGTCACGGTGACTCGATCCGCGAGCGGCAGCAACGCGTCGAGGATCGCCGCGAGGTCCTTGCCCGCCGAGATCGAGAGCACGAGATGCGTCGCCGCGCGCGGCACGAGCGCGAGCGCTGCGGCGAGTGCGCGCGCCGACGCGGCGGTGTGCGCTGCGTCCACGATGATCCACGGCGCGCGCGAGAGCACCTCGATGCGACCGGGCAGTACCGCGCTCGCAAAGCCGCGTCGCACCGCGTCGGCCAGTGTCGCCTCGCGGTGTGTGCCGAGCGCGCGCACGCAGGCGACGGCCAACGCGGCGTTCGTGGCGTGGTGGACACCGAGCAACGGAAGCGCCGCGTCGACCTCGAAGTCGCCGTCGCGCAGATGCAGCGACAGTCCGTCGAGATCGGCGCGGTGAACCGCGACGTCGAAATCACGGCCCAGAACGCGCGCAGGCGCACCCACTGCGTGCGCGCGCGCCAGCACGACCGCTTCCGCCTCGGGCGCGAGCGCGCCCACCACGACCGGCCGACCCGGTTTCACGATCCCCGCCTTCTCGGCGGCGATCGCGGCAAGCGTGTCACCGAGCTTGTCGGTGTGCTCGAGTTCGATCGTCGTCACGCACGCGACGGCCGGGTCGACGACGTTGGTGGAATCGAGACGTCCGCCGAGGCCCACCTCGAGGACGACGCGGTCGAGTCTTGCCTCCGCGAAGAGCAGGAACGCGGCGGCGGTGGTGACGTCGAAGAACGTCGGCGCGCGCTCGGGGTCTTCGTCGCACGACGCGACGACGTGCGGGCGCAGCCGTTCGAGGACGGCGGCGAGCGCGGCGCCCTCGACCTCGCGGCCGTCGATGCGAAAGCGCTCCGTCCATCGCGAAAGATGTGGCGACGTGAAGGTGCCGACGCGCTCGCCGGCCGCTCGCAGCACCGCTTCGGTGAGCAGCGCGGTGGAACCCTTCCCCTTCGACCCGGCGACATGCACGGTCGAGAGCTGCGTCTGCGGGTCGCCGACGCGCGCCAGCAGACGACGGATCGGCGTGAGATCGAAGCGGCCGTAGCTCGCGTCGGGTTGTCGCTCGTGGTTGACCAGGCGTTCGAGGAAGGCGGTGGCGTCGTCCAGTGTTCGAATCGGCGCTTGCTCGGGCGGCGTCGCCATCGGCGGAAGATAGCCGGCGCGTTCCATGAAAACGGGGCGGTTCGCGTGGAACCGCCCCGTCCTTGGATCTCGGTTTTTCGAGCTCGGTTCGTCGGCCCCGGCTAGTGGGCCATGTAGCGCTTCCACTGGCGGTAGTTCTGCACCGCCTTGCTGGTGCCAGCCGTGGCCGGGTAATAGAACTTGAGCGCGTAGCCGCACTTGCGGCAGATCTTGTACGCGAACTTGAAACCGTCGACCTCGCGGGTATTGCCCACGACCTCGCGGTTGTCATCGTTGCAACAGCCGGATGGCTGGGGCGGCGACACGATCCTCTTCGGGTACTCGTTGCGAGGCGACTCCTCATTCGTGTAGCGGATGATGTTCTTGATCACCCGATGGGCCTTCGCATCGGAATTCTGCTTGCGGATGTTGCTGCCGATTCTTCTCAACTCGCTTTCCTCGCCGCCGTCTCTCCCGCGCGAAGCAAGGCGGGGCTGCCGAGCTGTGCCAGGAGAGGAGTGAAATCGCGATAGGGGTTCGTGCAGGGCGGGCCCTCCGCGTGCTGCAAGAGGTCACCGTCGGAACCGAGACGCAGGAGCGTCGAGCTGCGCGTGCCGTAGGCGCCGCGGTGCACGCAGGTACTCGCGAGTGCGTCGTCGCCCGCTTCGTGCGCGCGGCAGATTTCGGCAAGGCCGCCCGCGATCTGCGCGGCCGGACCCGCCACGACGGCCTCGGCGCGGTCGAGCGTGCGCGCGATCTTCGCGACCTCGCGCGCATTCGGGTCGGCGTTGCCAATCACGTGTACGCCGGGATCGAGCGTCATCGCGCGGGGTGTCCCCTCGTACACGACGGCGAAGGCATCCTGCTCGTCGGCCACGAAGAGATTGAAGGGGTTGTAGAGATTGGCGCCGAGCCGCACGACCGCGTCGGCTGCAGATCGCGCGCAGTCCGCGGCGAGCGCGTCGAGCACGAGCTGCCCGCGCGAGCGACGCGTGAGATCGAGGTCGGGTGTCGGTCGGTTGGTCAGCGCGGCGAAGACTCCCAGGGCACTCACGCCCCACCAGGTTCCGCCCGCGCGACGATCGCGCGGTGCGACCAGGAGACCGTTGCGTCCTTTTCGCAACGCCGGACCGTCGGAGGGACGGTCGGCGTACTCATCTCGATTGGCCGCGATCCAAAGGAACGCGCCCGGCGTGCAGCGGTGGAGGGCGACCAGCGTACACATGCGCTGTCTCCGAACCGTCACGCGCACGCCATGGAACCGCGCTAGAACGGATCCCATCGCGAATCGCGCTCCGGGGGTGGGGCGGAGGTTCGCGCGTATCCTAGCGGATCCAACCCCGCGGGGCCAGCCCTGCCCTCTACCGAGCGGTCTCGTCTCGGGTCTAGCTCAGCCGGTCTCGGTGCGGACGATCCGAAGCGGCGTGCGTCCACGCGGCTGTGCGGGCAGCTCGGCGGCCGCCGGCGACGACCAGCCGCGCTCCGTGCGAACGCGGTCCGCGCGCCGTCGTGCGGCGTCGCGATCCATTTCGAGGCCGTAATGGCTCAGCACGTCCTGCACCGTCTCGAAGTTCTGCTCGATCGTGAGCCGCACCGACTCGAAGCCATGATGGATCGCATCCTGGCGCTTCCAGAATGCGAGCGGGTTCACATTGAAGAATTCGGTGTCGCGCTCGCGGGGTTCGAGCAGCAGGATGTCGCCCTGGAAGCGGTCGTCGGTCAGATAGCGCTGCAGTCCCAGTTTGAGCCGCGAATGCAAGAGCGTCCGGAAGACCTGGTTCAACACCATCTTCATGCCGCGATCGGCGAGGTAGCGGCCGTTCGCGAAGTAGGGCGTGTCGCCGCCCTCGGCGTCGATGCGGTTCAAGAACGGGCGGAACGGGTTGTAACAGATGATCAGGTCGCAACCCTTCTCGATCGCGACGTCGATGTTCGCCGTGCGCCGCACGCCGCCATCGACGTAATCGACGCCCTTGATGCGCGCGGGCTTGTAGAAGACGGGGAGCGCGGTCGACGCCTGCACGGCTTCGGAGATCGAGATGTCGTTGCGCTCGTCGGGGCCGAACGTCTCGCGCTCCGCCGTGTCGAGATCGCAGGCGGTGACGTAGAGGTCGCAGCCGCGCTTGCGCGAAAAGCCGCGGAAATCGTTCGGGATCCGCATCCGCTCGAGGTTGCGGCGGAGCCAGCGCTCGAGGCTCGCGTTGTCGAAGAAGCCCGACGGAATGTGGTTGGTGAGCGCCGGCATCTCGCGCGTCGGCGAAACGTGCTGGATCAGCGCCATCGCGGCGGCTTCGAAGTTGACATAGCTGGGCTGGCGCGCGAAGGCCGCGAACGGGCCCGAGACCGCGTCGGGGAGCGTCGGCAGCGCCCGGATCAGATCACCGCCGATTCCCGGGAGGAACGCGAAGAGGTCGTAGAGCAGCTTCGCCGGCCTCACCGCGAACTCGCGCCAGTTCGGGTTGTAGAAATCGACCGGCCGGAGCATGTCCATCCGGCGGCTGGTGCCCTCGAGCACCTTCACCATCTCGCTCGGGGAAACGCCGGCGGCGAGCGCCACAGCGAGAATCGCTCCCGCCGAGAGACCGACGTAGACGTCGAAGTCGGTGATCTTCCGCTCGACCAGGAAGTCGTCGAGCGCCTTGAGGCCTCCGACCTTGAATGCGCCGCCTGAGACGGCGCCCCCAGCAAGCACGAGAGCGACTTTGGGGTTCCGCTTGGGCGGCGTGCCCCGGCTCTTCCGAATCAGCGTCAGACCCACGCCCGCACCTCCTCAGCCCTGAGGAGATCGGCCGTTCCCGCTCACCGGAGTAGCCCGATGGAGGAACGGAGCGGCAACCGTTGCGCCGATGGGAACGCGCTGCACCGCGTCATCTTAGTGCGGATCGATTGGCGAGTCGACCGTTTCGAGACCGATTCCGGCTCGCGAAACGGTGCGCAGACGCGTGCTCTCCTGCCGCGACGCTCGCGCGTTTGGAATGCACGCTCGTTGTGGTAGATAGGAGCTTTGTCGGTCGCGGGACGATCTCCATGGTGCGAACCCCCTTCGAGTCGCTCTCCAGCCGCATTCGAGTCGAGGCCGCCCTCCTGCTGGGCCTGCTGCTCCCCGCAGGCTGCGCGGCATCGTCTGGACTGCCACGGGCGGAGCCCCGCAGCCTGCCGATCGCCGCACCAGCGATCACCGGCGTCTACGGCGAAGCGAAGCTCCCGCAGCAAGCTTCCGTCGAGGACGAGATCCAGAGGGAACTGCAGCGCCAGGAAGAGCTGCTCCGCGAGATCGACAAGGAAGCGACGACGCGCGGCGCCAGCCGCGCCAGCGTCGCACCGACCGAAGCCGAGATCGAGGTGAAGTCGGACCCGCGCTCGGCGCCTGCGGCGCCGCGACTGCGCGCGCTTCCCGACTCGGTGTTCGAAGAGAAGCACACCTCGATCCCGTCGCCGGATGGCAAGGGCAAGCGCTCCGTACTCGCGCGCAGCCTCGACGCGGATCGCGACGGCCATCCCGAAGAGGTTCGCTACTTCGACGAGAAGACTGCGCAGCTCGTGCGCGCCGACGAGGACCGCGACTACGACGGGCGCTTCGACGTGTGGAGCCGCTACGAGGGCGGCGCGCTCGCGGAGCGCGAACTCGACGAGAACGGCGACGGCAAGCCCGACACCTGGGAGCGCTACGCGAACGGGCGCATGATCTCGCGCGAGGTCGACCGCGACGGCAACGGCGCGCGCGACGCCTTCTACCTCTACCAGGGAGACGCGCTCGTCGAAGAGCGCCACGACACCCGGGGAACCGGCAAGATCGATCGCATCGTGCGCTACGAGCGTCGCCACATCACCCGCACCGAAGAAGACCGCGACGGCAAGGGCCAACTCGACTCGTGGTCGACCTACGGCCTCGCTGCAAACGGCGCCGAGGTCGTGGTGCGCGTCGAGCGCGATACCACGGGCGACGGCAAGCCGGATGTCTTCGAGAGCTTCGAGCAGCAGGACGGCAAGACCGTCCTCGTGCGCCGCGAAGAAGACGTCAATCAGGACGGCACCGCCGACGTCATTTCGATCTACGACAAGGGCAAGCTCGTGAAGCGCGAGATCACCGATCCCAGCCTGACACCGCTCTGATTCGCGGGCTTGCTAGGAGACTGACCCAAGATGGATCCCGCCGCCCGGAAGCCGACGCGTGTGGCGCGGGGGCGTGACGTTCGTCCGAAACGTCCTCGGCGGACGGACGTCGCGGCTTCGCGGCGAGCGCTGGT